>Ga0310822_100093_pt1 | contig 141470 bp, 128 predicted proteins | sample P4_ome_2_FD_201313 | JGI IMG/M metagenome (GOLD analysis project Ga0310822, IMG submission 201313) | Sorghum-adapted microbial communities from Joint BioEnergy Institute, Emeryville, California, United States - P4_Day56_Rep2 | ecosystem: Engineered > Bioreactor > SSF (Solid state fermentation)...
AGGCTCACCCGCGGTTCTCGACCTTGGGGTTTACGGTCCCGCCCGTCCGGCCTTCGGGAGGTGGCCACCTCCCGAAGGGCAGCCCGCATGTTCAGTGATTCGGGCCACGATCAACATGCAAGGGGTTGCAACAGCTGCCACCGGCGGAACCCCCTCACCCTGACCCTCTCCCCGCCGGAGAGAGGGAGATTGGGCGCGAGCTTGACGTGAGGTGCTTCTGTCAAATTCGGAAATGCTCTAGTGGGCCATCTCAGGGTTCGCGCCCCAGCAGGCTCACTTCGTCGTTTGCCTCTGTGAGAACCATAAATGCCCGGCGCCTAAAGCAGGCGTCATCCTTTGCCTGTAAGCAAGAGGTCGATCCAGTTGTTGATGCCGGTGCGCATGTCGTAGCGCGGGGAATAGCCAAGCTCCTTCTGGGCGCGCGCGATCGAGAGTGCGCCTTTCCGCACCACCTCCGTGCCATCCACGAAGGTGAGCGGCCCGGGGCCCACGGAGATGTCGGCCTTGGGAAGCCGCTCCTTGATCAGGTCCACGACATGGCTCAACGGCGTCGAGACGCCAGTGGCGATGTGGTAGGCGTCAAATCGATGCTGCGGCTTATCCAGCGCCAGCAGCACGCCCTGCACCAGATCGCTGATATGGACCTGGTCGACACTGAACGACTGGCCGCCTGGAAGATGCAGCGGGCGGCCGGCGATCGCCGCCTCCAGCAAGTTGCGTGGCGCCCGCTGGCGCGGGTAGTACGGGCCATAGACCCAGCAGGTTCGGGTGTGGATGCATTCGAGCCCGTAGGCGGCCGCGTAGTCGCGTGACATCTGCTCGACCACGAATTTGGAGATGCCGTAGGGCTTGGTCGGACGGCAGGGGTGCTCTTCATCGATCACGTCGGCCTGAAAGGCGCCGTAGATCTCTTCCGAGCTGATGTTCACCATGCGCCTGACGCCGAACAGGCGCAGCGCTTCGAGCAGATGAATTGTGCCTTCGATATTGACGCGAAACGTGTTGATCGGCGAGCCGACGGACGCCGGCACACCGACGATTGCCGCACAATGGACGACCTTTTCGGGCTTGCCATCCTTGATGAGGCCGACGAGATGCGGCCATTCGGTGATCTCGCCCGGTATGGCCTTCACCTTGCCGTTGGCCTCGGCGAGCGCGGAGAGCCGCGGACCGATCACCTGATCCGTCGCCAACACCTCGTCGCCGCGAGCCGCCAGCGCCTCCGTCACGGCATAGCCGATGAAGCCGCTCGCCCCCGTCACCAGAACACGCATGGCATTTCCTCCCTCGATTGTTACTCGCCAGCGCCAGGCACGTAGGGCTTTCCGAACACCGGCTCCTTGTGCGGGATCGGCGGCAATGCCCAGGTTCCGGTGGCCGGCGGCCTGACCTCGGCATCGACATGCACGTCCAGTAGCACCGGCTTGTTCAGCTTGATCGCGTGCTCGAGGGCCCCTTTGAGGTCCTCCGACTTGGTGACGGTGATGCCTTCCACGCCGCAGGCCCGCGCCCAGGCGGCGAAGTCAGGATTATAAGGCTTGTTGTTGGGGCCCTGATAGAACGCGGTGCCGATCTCGCGGCCGGAGAACAGCCCATACTGAATGTCCCGAATGGCCGACCAGGAGAAGTTGTTCCAGACCACCCAGACCGCCGGAATGTCGTACTCCACCGCGGTGCACAGGACGTGCGGCACCATGGTGAAGCCGCCGTCGCCGCAGACGGAGACGCAGGGCCGGTCCGGCGCCGCCAGCTTGGCGCCCAGGATCCCGCTCGGGCCGAAGCCCATGCCGGAGAAGCCCCACGTGTTGAGCATCGTCTGCGGGCGGCGCGCCTCCCAGAACTGCATGAACCAGTTGTGGTGCACGCCGGAGTCGAGTGAGATGATGGCATCGTCCGGCAGGACTGCGCGCAAATCCGCCACCACGCGCTCGGGCCGCAGGGGCGAGGTGTGCAGCTCGAAGTTCGGCCGGACGTAGTCGTCCCACTGCTTGCGCCAGCTCGCGATCTGTGCATGCCATGCCTCGAGCCGTCCGGTTCGCGGCGGGTTACGCCGCTCGATTTCGGCGAGGACCTGCCGGAGGAACGTCCGCGCGTCTGCGAGAATGCCGAGGTCGGGCGGATAATTGCGGCCGAGCTCGGCGTGGTCCACGTCGACGTGCACGAGCTTGGTCTTCGGAAAGTTCCAGGAATATCCCGGCAGCCAAGATGATGCCGAGCGGTCGTCGAAGCGGGCGCCGATCGCCACGACGAGGTCGGCGTGACGGCCGGCCTGGTTCGCCGGATAGGCGCCGTTGCGGCCGATGAAGCCGAGCGACAGCAAATCCGACATGTCGATCGTGCCCATGCCGTTCGGCGAGCTGATCACCGGAATTTGCAAGCGGTGCGCCAGCTCGGTCAGCTCCGCCCCGGCCTCCGACAACGTCACGCCGTGGCCGACGAACAGCACAGGCCGCACGGCCTTCAGCATCATGTCGACGGCCGTCGAGACGTCTTCGGGAGAAGCTCCGCTGCGCCGCAGGTTGAACCCATTCCACGGCGCCTCGTTCTCGACGTCGGCCTCCTCCTGGAACACGTTGAACGGGATATCGAGACTGACCGGGCCCGGACGGCCGCTGGTCATCGTCGTTGCGGCCTGCCGCAGCATCAGCGGAAGCTGCTCGACGCGGGTCGGCTGGAAAACGCGCTTGACGACCGGCCGCACGACGTTCGGGAAGTCCGCCTGATAATGGCGGTTCAGCTCCTGGAACGGGCTGCGGTTGAATTGGGAGGTCGGAACGTTGGCGGTGATCGCCAGGAATGCGGAGGAGTCCGTCTGCGCCACCGCCAGCGCCATGACCAGATTCGCCGACCCCGGGCCGCACGAGGTGAGTGTCGCGACGGGCTGGTGTTTGACGCGGAAATAGGCGTCCGCCATGTGCCCAGCGGTCTGCTCGTGCCGTGGCGAGACGAGCTTCACCTCGTTGCGGACGTTGTAGAGCTCATCGAGCAGGCCCACATTGCCGTGGCCGCAGATCCCGAACACATAGGGGATTTTCTCCCGTACCAGAAACTCCGTGATGAGTTCTGCGCCCTTCTTCCGCGGCATTGGAGCCTCCTCTTCCCCGTTGTTTTGCCCGATCGGGTGCTCCCGGTCGTGCCGCCCACTGCCGGCCGGGCCACGGCCTGCCGAGAGACGAACTCACGGCCCGAGGAGCCGGACCTGCATGAGCGTTGGTCTGCCGCGAGAGTTCACTATTTGAAAACCACTTTCAAGAGGCTGAAACTTAAGTTGCTTATGCTTACCTTCGTGACAGCGGGTGAAAGAATGGTAAATTGCAATCTGTGGTAGCGCTATCAACGGCTCGAGGGGATACACCATGGCACTTGTCGGCAGTGGAGTCCTGGGGGTCTGGCACGGCGTCGCGCCCGGAATGGAGCGCATGTTCGACGACTGGTACAATGCCGAGCACCACGCTGAGCGGATTGGGATCGACGGTTTCCTTCGCGGACGGCGCTATATCAACTTGCGGCACGGCCGGCGCTACTTCTGCCGCTACGACGTCGAGGACGTGTCCGTTCTCGCCAGCCCGGCCTATCTTGCAGCGCTCAACAATCCAACAGAGCGCTCCCGCAGGAAACTCCCGCATTTCCGCAGCACCTTGCGAGGCGCGTATCGCGTGACCAAGCGGCACGGCTGGGCTGACGGAGGCTATGCCGTCGTTTGCCGCTTCGGCCAAGCCGGCGACGACGGGGCTGATCCGGGGCCGGCGATCGAAGAATTCACGGCTCATGTTCTGGATAAACCCGCCGTCACCGCTGTGGAGTATTGGGAAGTCGAGCCGGAGGTCACCAACATCGCCAGCGAGGAGAAGTTCCTGCGCAAGGCGCTCGACATATTCCCGGCGCGCGTGCTGGTCATCGATGGGTCGGATCCCGATGCCATGGAGGCCGCGATCGAGGCCGCGCCGCACCGGCACGCGCTCGATGGCGCCGAGATGGATTTCTGCAAGCTCGTTTATCACGCAGCTAAGCGCGCGTGAGGCCGGTTCCAACGCCAAAGCAATCGCCAGCGGTGCGGCCGGAACCAACTCAGCCGACGGCTGTTTCCGACCAAAGGTAACCGCGCGCCGCGGCTCGCCGCGCAGATCATCTAATGACCGTCTTTTCATTCATGACAGCAAAAGCGATCGGCGCTCTGCCTACGTCCTACCCACCGGCACTATTATGGTGAGCACGAATGCAGCGGCGGGTCCCTGATCTCCTCCCGCCTCTCGCGTCCGGTGCAGGCTGCCTGCTTTTGACCGGTTGCAACTGGAGCCAATCGGTTCTGGCCCCACGCGGGTCGCACGCGGAGGCCATCGACGGCATCCTCCGCGTGCTCTTCATAGGCGGGGCACTGATATTCTCTCTCGTCGCGGTGCTGCTCGCTACGGCCATCCTGCTCAGGCCCAGCCTCAGGGCCTGGATGGCGAGCAACAACTTCATCATCGGGTTTGGAATCGTGTTCCCGGTGATTACGCTGATGGCACTGCTCACCTTCTCGTCCGTCGTGTCACGGACGATGAATGGGATCAGCGATCCAAAAATACGCATCGAGGTGATCGGGGAGCAATTCTGGTGGCGCGTCAATTATCTCGACGGCCAAGGCAACCCTGCGCTCGCCACCGCAAACGAGATCAGGATCCCAGTAAATACGCCCGTCGAATTCATTCTCAAGACGCAGGATGTCATTCACAGCTTCTGGGTACCGAGCCTCGCCGGCAAGCTCGACATGATCCCGGGGCGCACAAACAGATATACGTTTGCGGCTACGAGCCCTGGCGTCTACCGCGGACAATGCGCCGAATACTGCGGTGATCAACATGCGCTGATGGCGTTCTACGTCGTTGCCGTGCCTCAGGCCGACTACGAGAGCTGGTTTGCTGAGCAGGTCGGAAACGCAGCCGAGCCTACGACACCGCTCCTCAGGCAGGGTCGAGATCTGTTTCTGGCGGCGGGCTGCGGCTCGTGTCACACCATCCGCGGCACGCCGGCGAACGGCACATTCGGGCCCGATCTCACTCGGGTCGGCAGCCGGCTCTCGATCGCCGCCGGGACATATCCGGTCAACGTTGGAACGCTCGCCGGCTGGACATCTTCCGCGCCGCATCTGAAACCCGGGAATCTGATGCCGTCATTCGGCAACCTCGGCGGCGAACAGCTTCGCGCGATCGCCGCCTATATGGAGAGCCTCAAATGACCGTCGTCGGCGACCGCAGCGAAGAGCGGTTGGCGGAGCGGAAGCCGGCAAGACGTTTCCCGAATGAGGTGCCGCGCCCCGAAAGCGAGCTCGACGAGCTTCGCAAACCATGGATTCCACCGCGCGGCTGGCGCATTGTCTCGGCGGTCAACAACACATATGTCGGCCTGGCCTACATAGCGACGGGGCTGATCATCTTCATACTGGCCGGGGTGCTCGCGGTCCTGATGCGGACACAGCTCGCTACCCCGCAGAATGATCTCATCGGGTACGCGCTCTACAATCAGCTCTTCACGATGCACGGCACGATGATGATGTTCTTGTTTGCCGTGCCGATCGTGGAGGCGTTCGCCGTTCTCCTGATGCCGAATATACTCGGCACGCGCGAGTTGCCGTTTCCAAGGCTCAGCGCGTACGCGTTCTGGATATACGCTTTCGGGAGCCTGGCGTTCTTTTTCACGCTGTTCTTCGGCGTTGCTCCTGACACCGGATGGTTCATGTACACGCCGCTTTCCGATGCCCGTTATTCACCTGGCATCAATGCCGATATGTGGCTGCTGGGGATCGGCTTCATCGAAATCGCCGCGATTGCAGGTGCCATCGAAATCATCGTCGGATTTGCCAAAACCCGGGCGCCCGGCATGTCGATCGACAGAATTCCGGTCTTTGCCTGGGCCATGCTGATTTTCGCGCTGATGATCGTCTTTGCATTTCCAGCGCTGATTCTCGGCACCATTCTTCTCGAGATCGAGCGCGCCTTGGGCTGGCCATTCTTCATGGCCGAGAAAGGTGGTGACCCGCTGCTTTGGCAACACCTGTTCTGGTTTTTCGGCCACCCAGAGGTCTACATCATCTTCATTCCCGCGGCGGGGATGGTCTCCACGATTCTGCCGGCGATGGCCGCCACGCCGCTCGTCGGGCATCGCCTTGTCGTTCTGGCGCTGATCACCATGGGCGTGATCAGCTTCGGCCTGTGGGTCCACCACATGTATGCGACAGGGCTGCCTCAGCTTTCGCTCGGCTTCTTTTCAGCCGCCAGCATGAGCGTCGCGATTGCAAGCGGCATTCAGGTTTTCGCGTGGATTGCGACGATTGCCAGCGGCCGGCTGAAGTTGAAAACACCCGCGCTCTTCATCGTCGGGTTTCTTATCGTTTTCACGATGGGCGGATTGACGGGCGTCATGGTCGCATCCGTGCCATTCGATTTGCAGGTGCACGATACCTATTTCGTCGTCGCCCATTTCCACTACGTCCTGGTCGGCGGCATGGTCCTGCCGGTGCTGGCCGCGATTTATTATTGGTATCCGACCGTCAGTCAAAAACAGCTTTCCGAGCGCGTCGGGAGGTGGGTTTTCGGATTATTCTTCATCGGCCTGAACGCCACCTTCTTTACGATGCACATCACCGGGCTGATGGGCATGCCGCGGCGGGTCTATACTTACCTTTCGGTGATGGACTGGGACGTGCTCAATCTGATCTCCACGATCGGCGCCTATATGATGGCCGCGGCCATCGCGCTCCTCGTTCTCGACATCGTACGCACTTTCCGGTTCTCGTTCAGCGACACGGTGGGCAATATCTGGGATGCGGGCACTTTGGAATGGATGCGAACCTACACCTACGGAACCCGATCCATTCCCGAGGTCGACAGCCGCTATCCGCTGTGGACCCGGCCGGAGCTCAGTGACGAGACCGATGAGGGGCGCTATTACCTTCCCGGCACGCTGACCGGCCGGCGCGAGGCGCTCGTCACCAGCCCCATCGATGCACGCCCCGTCTACGTCATGCAGGTTCCCGGTCCGCATTGGGGGCCCTTCCTCGCGGGGATCGCGACGACGATCTTCTTCTACCTGCTGACATTCAAGCTCGTCCTGCCGGCGGTGTTTTTCGGGGTCGTGGCCGTCGCGCTGATCCTCTGGTGGGTGTGGGATCTCGATCACGGACCCGTGCGGCGGCCGGCGCACATCGGCGGCGGCCTCGTGCTGCCGGTCTACACCTCGGGATCGGTCAATCATTCCTGGTGGGGCACGGTCACCCTTCTGCTCGTTCAGGGCGCCTTTTTCACCTGTCTCGTGTTTTCCTACTTCTTCCTGTGGCTGGTGAACCCCCACTCCTGGCCGCCGCCGGGCGTCTCCATGCCGAGCCTCGCCTGGCCGGCCGTCGCCGCCGCACTCTATGCCGCGAGCAGCGCAGCGATCTTTTTCGCGGGGCGGGCGCTGGCCCGCCCCTCCTCTGGGGCGCTCCAGCTTCTCTTCCCTAGCGCACTCCTGCTTTTTGCGGCGGCCGTCGGCGTTCAGGTCTATTCGGAATGGCAGACGGGGCTGCGGCCGACGCAACACAGCTACGGAGCCATGGTCTATCTGTTCGGTGCCTTGCAGGGGTTCCTCGGTGGTGTTCTTCTGGTGATGGCGGGATTCACGATGGCGCGCTCGCTCGCCGGAAAGCTCGACGCCGTCCGGCGCGTCACCTTCGACAACACGATGCTGCTCTGGCACTACGCGACGGCGCAGGGACTCGTCGCTGTCGGGATCGTCAGCCTCTTTCCCCGGGCGCTCGGGTGACCGCCGTGGCCGAGCAGCGCCTCACGTCGAAGGCCTTCCTCCTTTTCGGAGGGCTGCTCATCTGGGCCGCCCACTTCATGCTCGTCTATTCCGTCAACGCGGTCGTGTGTGCGCGCGGCCTTCAGGACCTTCGCGTGCTCGGAGCTGGCCTCATCCCGTTCACGGTGGCCATTGCCACGCTCGTGGCCCTCGCGGCTGCCAGCCGTCTGTTGTGGGTCGGCTCCGGCTGGCTCGGGCCTTTGCGCGGCGAGCCGCATGACGACCGCGCCAGTGCCTTTCTGCGCCAGGTTTCAATCGCGCTGGCGCTGCTCTCGATGGTTGCGATTTTTCTGACTGCGCTGCCCTCCTTCGTCGTCGTGCCCTGCGGATGATTTCTCCCCAGGGACCATGAGCCAGCGCGATCAGGCCCGTTTCTCCCAACGGCCATTGTCGGCCTGCTGCCAATAGGTCACTTCACAGCCCGCGGCGCGCGCCCGTTTCCATTCGGCGCGTGCTTGCTCCACCGCTGTCTCGTCGTGACCGTCGAAGATGTGCACCACGCGTTCGTAGCCGGAGAAATCCGAGATCACCGCCCCTTCCACCAGGAAGCGCACACACGCGCCATTCGGGTTGTCATCGCCGGTGCTGAGGAAAATCGGCTGCATCGAGCCAGATCCATCGCGGCTGGTACCGTGCGGCAGGAAGCTGTCGTCGCGATAGGTCCAGAGCCAGGTGTCCAGCGCTTCGAGCCGCTCCTCGCTCCCGCATTGGACCACCGCCCGCCAACCACGCTCCAGCGTACGCTCCAGCAGGCTCGGAAGCACGCGCTCGAGCGGCTGTCGTTCGAGATGATAGAACAGCACCTCTGTCACGTTCCTCTCCGCCAGATGACTTGAGACGTCCGGCACAGGACGCGGGCTCGGTGCGCCGTCGGGCGACCCGGACCTGAATCGCCAGCAGTATGCACCGGCGCCAAAGGAAATGCCCGCGGAAGATGCCCGCGGGCATTGCAGACCGGAGCGGAACGAGATCCGGACTCGCCGGACTGCCTCAGTTACGCGCCCTGGAGCGGCGCCCCTTCGGGGCCGGCGCGGCGCCATTGCCGTTGGCGTGCCCATTCGCCGACGAGTCGAGCACCGTGACGATGGTGCTCAGCGCTTCGATCATCGCGTTGCGTTGCTGGGCCGGAAGGACGGACAGCAGCTTTTCCTCAGTCGTCCGGGCGGCCGGTTCCGCCGCTTCGAGAAGTTCGCGGCCCGCAGCGGTGAGCTTCACCGCGTACATCCGGGCATCGTGGCTCGTACGGCGCCGCTGCAGCAGGCCCTTCTTGATGAGACGACGCACGATGTCTGCAATCGTGGAGCGATCGATCCCGGTGTCGTGAACGAGCGCTGTCTGACTGGGATTCTCCATTCTCGCCACGGCCTTCAGCACCGCGAACTGACGCGGTGTGAGCTCGTTGTCGCCCATCGTTGCCGAAAACAGCTCGTCGGCACGTTGGCCGGCGCGGTGAAGCAGGTGCAGTGCCGAGCCCATGAGTGAAAGGTCTTGCGTTCGGGACATGTCCGAAATTGCTCCAGGGAGGTGAGTGACCAGCGCTCTACTTGAGCGTTCTTAACCGCAACGGTCATGCTTCTGATTTTTCGAAGCATTTACGTTAGTTCCAGTGCGCGAGACTTGACCTTTGGCACACCGTTTTTGACGTGAGCTGCACATGATCGCGGCGTTTGGCGCCATTGGGTCGTTCGCCATTGCGCGCCATGTTGCGCGGGACCATGACTGCGACAGAAGTAATCGTCCGTGCCGCCCTCCTGTCCAGCTTTCGCGACACCGTCGCAGAGCGTGGCATCGACGTGGACGAACTCCTGCTCGAAGCGGGGCTCGATCGTGGAGCGCTCGACGATCCCTCGAGCGAACTTCCCGTGGACTCGGTTGCCTTGCTGTTGGAGCTGGCTGCCGAGCGGGCCAACGATCCCGGGCTGGGGCTCACCTTGGCGGAAGCCTCTCCCGTCGGCGTCACAGGCCTTTACGGCTATCTGGCGCTGCACGCCAGCACCGTTCGCGAATGCCTGCAGGCCATGACGCGCTTCGCAGGCTTGCTCTTTCATCCGAGCCCGATGGTCTATCGGGAAGAGGCGAACTTCGCGACATTGTCCTGGTCCTTCCCCTCACGCCAGCGTGTGCGTCGCGTCCAACTGGCGAGCTTCTCCAATGCACTCATCATGCTCAGATTGAGGAGAGTGGCCGGCCGCGACTGGACACCGCCTTTCGTCGAGGTCGAGCATCCGGAGCTGACCTGCCCTGCGCGGTTTTATCGCATCTTCGGCCCACGGATCACGTTCAATGCCCGGGAGAACGCGATCGCCGTCGACAAACCGACGTTGCAGAAGGCGAACGAGGGCGCCGATCCGCGCCTGTTCCAGATTCTGCAAGAGACTGGCGAGGCCAAGCTGAGCGAGTTCGCCGGCAGGCCGGATCTCATCGGACGCACCGCACGCGCCATCATGGAGGTGTTGAGCGACGACACCCCCCTGCTCGAGCGCGTGGCGGAGCACATGCGGATCACACCGCGCAGCCTTCAGAACAAACTGGCCCAGCAGGGGACGACCTTCGAGCGCGTCCTGAGCGACACGCGCCGCAACCTCGCGGAGCGCTATCTGCTGGACACGAACCTGCCGCTTACGGAAATTGCACTTTTGCTCGGCTTTTCCGAGCAAAGCGCGTTCACGCGCGCGGCCAAGGGCTGGTTCGGTATGCCGCCGCGGCAGCTGCGCAAGGAAGGAGGATGGGCGGCTCGCAGCGGTGACGGCAGGAAATCCTGACGCTGGTCGCAGCTCACCCGCTCCGGCAGCAGGCGGCTCACCAACCGCCGCGCCGACCCCAGCCGAACCAATCGAACAGGCACCACCTCCGGGCAGGAGGCGCATAGTACGCCGGAGCTACGACGCGATAGTATCTCCGCGGAGCAGGAGCGTAGTATGCCGCCACTGGGGCACGACTGCGGAAGAAGAAGCCATCCGCCTCGGCAGATGGGGTCGGCATCGCGAGCACTGCGGCGGCTGCAATCAGCATAGTGGCTAGCAAGACGCGCATCGGGAACTCCTCCGTTCCATCAAGAACCCGCGTATGGGGTTCAACATACCGGAGATTGTGCTTCCCATAATGCACAACTTGCCACAATCGCCTCGATTAACCGTGAACGGTCAATCTTAATTGGAACAGGCCTAAGGCGTCACATGCGGAAGACACCGAACCGTGTTTCGGGGATCGGCGCGTTGAGGCAGGCGGACAATGCCAGAGCCAGCACACGGCGTGTCTCTTGCGGTGTGATGATGCCGTCGTCCCACAGGCGCGCGGTTGCGTAGTAAGGGTGCCCGTCACGCTCGTACTGCTCGAGAATCGGCGCCTTGAAGGCGGCCTCCTCTTCCGCGCTCCAGGTCTTGCCTTCGGCTTCGAGATTCTCGCGCCGCACTGTCGCCAGCACCGATGCAGCCTGCTGCCCGCCCATCACCGAGATGCGCGCATTCGGCCACATGAAGAGGAATCGGGGACCATAGGCGCGGCCGCACATGGCGTAGTTGCCGGCCCCGTAGCTGCCGCCGATGATGACCGTGATCTTGGGCACGTCTGCGCACGCCACCGCTGTGACCATCTTGGCGCCATGCCGGGCTATGCCGCCGGCCTCCGCCTCGCGCCCCACCATGAACCCGGTGATGTTTTGCAGGAATAGCAACGGTATGCGCCGCTGGCAGGCGAGCTCGATGAAATGGGCCGCCTTCTGCGCGGATTCCGAATAAAGGATGCCGTGATTGGCGAGGATCGCCACCGGCATACCCTCGATCCGCGCAAAACCGGTGACGATGGTGGTGCCATAGCGCGCCTTGAACTCGTCGAACTCGGAGGCGTCGACCAGCCGCGCGATCACTTCGCGGGGGTCGTATTGGGTGGCAAGCGATGCCGGGACGACCCCGTCGAGCTCTTCGGCAGGATAGGCCGGCAGCCTCGGCTCGGTGATGGGGATATCGACCGGCTTCTTCGTGTTGAGATTGGCGACGATGCCCCGCGCGATCTCGAGCGCATGGCCATCGTCGAGCGCGAAGTGATCGGCGACGCCCGACAGCCGCGTGTGGACATCAGCGCCGCCGAGGTCCTCCGCACTCACTGTCTCGCCGGTCGCCGCCTTCACCAGGGGCGGACCGCCCAGAAAGATCGTGCCCTGACGGCGCACGATGATGCTCTCGTCCGACATGGCGGGCACATATGCCCCGCCTGCCGTGCAGCTTCCCATCACGACGGCGATTTGCGGGATGCCCTCCGCTGACATGCGCGCCTGGTTGAAGAAGATGCGGCCGAAGTGCTCCTTGTCGGGGAACACCTCCGTGTGATGCGGCAGGTTGGCGCCGCCGCTGTCGACGAGATAGATGCACGGGAGCCGGTTCTCGCGCGCGATTTCCTGCGCGCGGATGTGCTTCTTGACCGTCATCGGATAGTACGTGCCGCCCTTGATCGTCGCGTCGTTGGCGACGATCATGCACTCGCGCCCCGCAACCCGGCCAATTCCGGTGATGATGCCCGCGCCGTGGATGTCGCCCGAGTACATGCCGCAGGCAGCGAGCTGGGACAGCTCCAGGAACGGGGTACCGGGGTCGATCAGTCTCATGACGCGGTCGCGGGGCAACAGCTTGCCGCGCGCGATATGCCGCTGACGCAGCTTCTCAGGGCCGCCCTTCGCGGCCTCTGCCCGCTTTTCGGCGAGATCCGCCACCAAGGCCTGCATGGCGCTGGCATTGGCCCTGAAAGCCCGGGTGGAGGTGTTTATCTGGGAAACGATCTTGGGCATGGCTCTTTCTGCGTCGACGCGAGGCGCCAATCAAGCAGCGCCTGCGCCTCGCGACAAGTTCGGCCGTCGCGCGTGCGACCGAGCCGACAGCGCTTCAGGCTGGAGCACACCCCGACTCACCCAACCTTCGGCGAGCCGGCGCGTTCCTGGGCAGCTCTTGAAGCTCGATGGCTCCAACGCTAGGTCCAGCAAAAGCGTGACTGTGAGGCACAGCGGAATGATCGAATGGCCGTCCCGGCTGACAGGTGTCGTTACCCGGCAGTGGAACGAGCTGTGGGCCGCGGTGATGAGGCCCCAGGCTGGCGCGCGCGAGGCGGAAGCGGTTGCCTCGTCAGCGCGGCAGAGTGCGACGGTAGTGTGGCTGGTGGGCAAGGTCCAGTCCGGCAAGACGTCGATCGTACGCACGCTCACCGGCTGCACGGATGCCGAGATCGGCACGGGCTATACCCCCTGCACCCGGACGTCACGCGTCTTCGATTTCCCTCCCGACGCGCCGGTGATCCGGTTCCTCGACACGCGTGGGCTCGGCGAGGCCAGCTACGAGCCGAGCGAGGACGTGGCGTTCGCCGAGACACAGGCGCACCTCCTGATCGCGGTCATGAAGGCGATGGATCCCCAGCAGGACCAGATCGTCTCGCTGGTGGGGAAGGTGCGCAGCCGCCATCCGGGCTGGCCGGTTGTCGTTGCACAGACTTCCCTGCATGAAGGATATCGCCCGGGCGCAAACCACCCCGCCGGGTATCCGTTCGATGCCGAGGGGCGCCCTCAGACCGAAGGAGTCCCGCCCGAGCTGGCGCGCAGTCTGATCTTTCAGCGACACTTGTTCGACGACCTGCCGGGGACCGGCCCTGTTTCATTCGTCCCGATCGACTTCACGCAGCCGGAAGACGGATTCCAGCCCGTCAACTACGGGTTCGACGCCTTCGTCTCGGCGCTTCAGGTCGCGGCGCCAGCCGGTTTGGTGGCCGTGCTCGAAAACGTGCAGGCTGCGGCCAACGACGCCCGCGCAAAACGCGCCTACCCCCATGTCATCGGCTACGCCACCGCGGCCGCGGCCGCCGACGTCGTACCGCTTGCAGGCCTCGTCGCGGTGCCGGGGGTGCAGGCCAAAATGCTGCATAGCCTGGCCGCAATCTATGGCGTGGCCTGGGACAAGCGGACGCTCGGCGAGTTCGCGAGCTGTTTCGGGACCGGCACAATCCTGCGCGCCGCCAGCCAGCTCGGAATCCGGCAGCTCGTCAAGTTCATCCCGGTCTATGGCCAAACCGCGGGCGCGGTCGCAGCCAGCGCAGCAAGCTTCGCGACGACTTTCGCGCTCGGCAAGGCGGCGTGCTATTTTCTCGCCCGCCGACGGAAAGGAGAAATCGACGTGGCCGGGGTCGCAGCCGCCTATAGCGCCGCGCTTGCCGAAGCGTTCAACATCTCACCGTCGCCGGAACCCGCGGGGCAGGCCGGTTCGTCATGACCAATCCGCGCCGCCGAACCAGCTCATACGTCCGCGGCGCGATGCTCTCGGTGGCCTTCCTGCTGCCGACGCTCTCCCTCGTCGTTTTCGGCAGCATCTGGCTGTGGCAGACCGGGTATCTCGTGCCCTGGGCGCTCGGGGCGGCGGTGGTGACGGCTGTCATCTACGTCATCCAGCTCGTGGGGCTCAATCGGTTCGAGAAGTCAGCCGCGCCCCCAACCGCGCCGGAAGAGTTGCCTGACTCGAGCTGGACTCCCCAGGAAAAGGTCGCCTGGGACGAGGTCATCGAGATCTCACGCAGCATCGTGCCGGCTGAGCTCGACAGCGCCCAGGCCGTCTACGAGCTCGGCAAGCGCACTGTCGAGACGGTGGCCAGGCGTATGCACCCGGGCGAGAAGGATCCGCTGCTGCGGTTCACGGTTCCGGAAGCCTTGGCCCTGGTCGAGCGGGTGAGCAAGGAGCTCAGGCCGTTCTTCCAGAACAACATCCCGCTCGGAGATCAGATCACGGTCGGCCAGTTCATCAGGCTCTACAGCTGGCGCGGGCTGATCGATTACGCCGAACGCGCTTACGACCTGTGGCGCATCGTGCGCATGCTCAACCCGGTAACCGCCGCGACGCACGAGATCCGCGAGCGGTTCTCTCGCCAGCTTTACGAGATCGGTCGCGAGCACCTCATACGGATGCTGGCGGAGCGCTTCGTCGAGGAGGTGGGGCGCGCAGCCATCGACCTCTATGGCGGCCGGCTGCGGCTGACGGCGGAGGAGCTGGAGCGGCGCGTCACGCCCGAGACCGAGCGCGACCGCCTGGAGATGGCTGCCCGGACGGCGGAGCCGCTGCGGCTGCTCGTTGCGGGGCAAGTGAATGCGGGGAAGTCGAGCCTCGTCAACGCGCTGTCGGAGCAGGTGCACGGAGCAGTGGACACGCTGCCGGCGACTCCGGCCTTCCAGGCCTACGAGCTACGACGCGAAGGCCTTCCCGCAGCACTCATCATCGACAGCCCCGGCCTGCAGGGCGGTGCTGACGAAATCGCCCGGCTGATCGAGGCGGCTTCCCAAAGCGACCTCATTCTCTGGGTCTCCGATGCAAGCCGCGCGGATCGCGAGAACGACCGCGCCGCTCTGGAAGGCGTACGCCGCTACTTCGCCGAGCACCCGAACCGTCGCCGCCCGCCGATGATGCTGGTGCTGAGCCATGTCGACCGGCTGCGTCCGTTCCAGGATTGGTCGCCGCCCTACGACATCGAGAAGGCCGAGCGGCCGAAGGCCAAGTCGATCCGCGCTGCCATGGAAGCCGTTGGAGCCGACCTCGGTTTTGCCATGAGCGACATCATTCCCGCCTGCCTCAACGAGGAGGTCGGGCTCTATAACGTGGACGCCATCTGGAGCCGGATTGCCGCCTTGCTGCCCGAAGCGCAGCGCGCCAACCTCGTCCGCCGGCTCGGCGGCGTCCAGGGCAGTTTCGACTGGGGCCGCCTCTGGAAGCAGGCCATCAACGCCGGCCGCGTGATCTCGCGGGTGGTGGTTCGGAGCTGAGCGCACTGTATTTCAGGCGGGAGCTGGAAGATCTGCGCAGCAACTCGCAATCCCCGAGTCATCCCGGGCCTTGCGCCCGGGATCCATCTTGCCACAAGCCGTGGAGCCAGCGGGACGCTGGATCCCGGTGACAAGCACCGGGATGACGCCGGTTTTTTGTCGGACAGGCCCTCACCACACGGCCAGGGCAGGTTCCGCTCGCATGAGCTCCCGTGAAAATTTGAGATTCTTCTTCTGCGAGCATCTTCTCCCACCAGGTGATTCCACCCGGATGGGATCCGCTCCATTGCGGACCGCGGACCATCTGTCAGGGCAAGACCCGACGCAGGATTGCGCCCGTGCTCGCCCGCTCCAGCCCTTGGCCGTAGGTGTGGTGGTAGTGCCCGGCAAGACGGGTCGCTATGAAGGCATCGGCGACATCGGCCGGTGCATTCATTCGGAGAATTGCGCCAGCCGCGGTGAGTGCCAGGGTTTCCACCAGCTCGCGGGCCCGCGCGTCGAGCAGCCGAGGCTCGTGCAGCAGGCCTGCGATGCGTTCGTGCGCAGCCTGGAGGTGTCGGTCGCCGTTCGTTGCCTGCGCCATGTCCTCCATCACGATCTCGGCCACCTCGGGCTCCCTTTGCAGGACGCGCAAGACGTCGAGCGCCATGACGTTGCCGGAGCCCTCCCAGATGCTGTTGACCGGCACCTCGCGAAAGATGCGGGCGATCCCGTTTTCCTCGATGTAGCCGTTGCCACCCAGGCACTCCATCGCCTCGCCGACCATGGCCGGCGCGATCTTGCAGACCCAGTATTTGGTCACCGGGGTCATGAGCCGCCGCCAGGCCGCAGCGCGCTCATCCTCGAGGCGATCGAAGCTGCGGGCGAGCCGGAAGACGAGCGCGACGGCCGCCTCGACATCGAGCGCCAGGTCCGCCAGCACATGCACCATCAGCGGCTGCTCGATCAGCAGCCGGCCGAAGACCGCCCGATGGCGCGCGTGGTGGACGGCCATGGCCAGCGCCAGCCGCATGAGGCCGGCGGATGCCACGGCGCAGTCGAGCCGCGTGTAGGTCACCATCTCGATGATCGTCGGCACGCCGCGGCCTTCCTCACCGATGAGCCAGCCGTGCGCGCCGTGGAACTCCACTTCGGCGGAAGCATTCGAACGGTTGCCGAGCTTGTCCTTGAGCCGCTGCAGCCTCAGCGCATTCACCGTCCCGTCCGGCAGAAATCGCGGCACGAGAAAGCAGGAGAGACCGCCCGCCGCTTGTGCCAGCACGAGGAAAGCGTCCGACATCGGCGCCGAGAGGAACCACTTGTGGCCGGTGAGAACGTACTCCCCGCCCGGCCCGCCATTTGCCGTTGGCTCGGCTTTGGTCGTGTTGGCGCGAACGTCGGTCCCGCCCTGCTTCTCCGTCATGCCCATGCCGATCGTGACAGAGCGCTTGTCACTGGCCGGCTTGAAAGCAGGATCGTAGCTGCGTGACAGGATGCGCGGCACCCATACGTCCGCCAGCTCGGGCTGCAGGCGAAGCGTCGGCACGGCGGCGTTCGTCATGGTCAGCGGGCAGCAGTGGCCGGCCTCCATCTGCGCGGTCATGTAGAACGCGCCTGCGCGGGCGACGTTGGCGCCGGCCTGACCGCCCGACTGGGATTGCCCCTCCCAGGAGCCACAGTGAAGGCCGGCGGCCATGCTCTGCGCCATGCAGGCGTGATAAGCCGGATGAAACTCGACCAGATCGAGCCGGCGGCCCTTCGGGTCATGCGTCCTCAGCCGCGGCGGAAACTCATTGGCGAGCCGGCCCCGTTCCAGGGCCTCCGCGCTGCCACAGAGCGCACCAAAGGCAGTAATTTCATCCGCCGCGTAATCAGCCCCTTCCCGTTCCACGGCCTCCTGCAGCGGCAAGTCCGTCGTGAACAGATTGATGTCGGTAAAAGGCGGAGACTGGTTTGGGACCTCGTCTGTCATCGCAACGGTCCGAATTCAATATGCGAGGGCTTCACCTCTGGACTTCAAATAAGCTCTCACCACGCGGCGAGCTTGCCAAGTCTATGGCGATTCGGAGGAGGTGCTGATGGCCTTCATCCTGTCCAGCGCCGACTGCAGGATGATTGTCGCGGCCACCTTGTCGATGACTTCGCCCCGCCGCTTGCGGCTGCTGTCCGCCTCAATCAGCATCCGCTCGGCCGCCATCGTCGACCAGCGTTCGTCCCAAAGCAGGATCGGTAACGGCGACAGCCGATTGAGGTTGCGCGCGAACGCACGGGTCGCCTGGGCACGCGGCCCCTCGCTGCCGTCGAGATTGCGGGGCAAACCAAGGACGAAGCCGCCGACATCGTGCTTGGCTGCGATGTCCAGCAGGCGCGCGGCATCGGCCTTGAACCTGGTCCGGGTAATCGTCTCGAAGGACGACGCGATGGTGCGGGTCACGTCCGACAGCGCCACCCCGATCGTTTTCGTGCCGAGGTCGAGGCCGAGGAGGCGCTTGCCTTGCTCCAGCCGCGACATGAAATCAGCGGGCTCGGTCAGTGTTTCGCCGGGAAGGCTGTCAGGCACGATGTCGGGCTCACATCTGGTCGAGAGAGGCTTGTTGCAATTCGTAGCCGTCCTATAGTGCGCCGGATCGCAGATCGTTGCCCCAGAAACGAGGAAATTGCCAATGAAGATCACCTGGTTCGGCCATTCCTGCTTTCGCATCGAAACCGGCAGCAGCGTCCTTCTGATCGATCCCTTCCTGAAGGGCAACCCGTCATTCGAGAAGTCGGGCATCTCCTGGGAGGATGCAACCAGCGGAGTGACCCATGTGGCGCTCACCCATGGCCATGACGACCACATCGGTGACGCCGGCGAGATCTGCAAAGTGCGCGATGCAACGCTCTTCGCCGTATTCGAGCTGGCCTTGCACGTACAGGGCAAGGGCGCCCAGAAGCTCGAGCCCATGAACACGGGTGGAACGGTCCGTTCGACGGACTTCGACCTGACGTTTACGCAGGCGCTGCACTCCTCCTCGTCAAATGGGATTTATCTCGGTAATCCGTGTGGCATCATCCTGAAGACGCGGGAGAACAAGACCGTTTACCACATGGGAGACACGGAGCTGTTCTCCGGCATGGAGCATATCAACGAGCTCTATCGTCCGAGCATCGGCATCGTCCCCATTGGTGACCGTTTCACCATGGGCGCGCGCACGGCGGCTTATGCGTGCAAGAAGTATTTTCAGTTCAGCACGGTGATCCCCTGCCACTACGGGACGTTCGATCTGCTCGACCAGACTGCCGATGCCTTCGTGAGCGAAATGGCGGGTGAAAACGTTCTGGTGCCGAGGATAGGCGATCCGATCTCGGTGTGAGGCGGACCCCCTCTGCGAAGAGATATGCCGGTTGCAGGCGCCAGTTTCGCGAGCTAAGGCCGCTGCACCATGCAGCCGGCGTTCGGCAGGAGAGTGAATGAGCGGTGAACGCGTGCGGCCGGCCGCGCCGGGCAGTGTCAAGTCCGCAGGGCTGGGGCTGGTCGCCGCCTTCACGGCCACGACCTTTTTGTCGGCGCTTCTGCTGTTCTCGATCCAGCCGCTCTTCGCGAAAATGGTGCTTCCGGTTCTCGGCGGCGCGCCGTCGGTTTGGGCGGTCGCGCTGTGCTTTTTCCAAGGTGCGCTGCTCGTCGGCTATTGCTACGCCCACGTGCTCAACCGGCTCGTACCCGCCCGTGCTGCGGGCTTCGTGCACTTGGCGGTTTTCGGGCTGGCCCTGATGTCGCTGCCCATCGGCCTGCCGGCTGGCTGGGCGGAGCCGCCTCCGGGTGATCCTTACTTATGGCAGCTCGGCCTGTTTTCGGTGGCGATCGGAATGCCGTTCCTCGCCGTCGCCGCCAATGCCCCGCTGCTGCAGGCGTGGTTCGCGGCAAGCGGCCATCCCGATGCACGCGATCCCTATTTTCTCTACGGGGCAAGCAATCTCGGCAGCCTGGTCGCTCTCCTCGGTTATCCTTTTCTGCTGGAGCCCACCTTCGGCACACGGGCGCTCTCCGATTTCTGGGCCGCCGGCTTCGTCCTGCTCATGGTGGCGATCGCGGCCTGCTTTCTCGTGCTGCGCGGGCGCGCTGCCGCCTCGGTCCCGACCGCGACCATGGCCGCAGGAACGGCCGACCAGGCACCGAGTTGGCCGCGCCGTCTGGGATGGGTCGGCCTTGCGCTGGTTCCCTCGGCTCTGCTGACGGCCTTCACAACGCACATCAGCACGGACGTCGCGTCGGCACCGCTGCTCTGGGTGCTCCCGCTCGCCCTCTATCTCCTCACATTCGTGATCGTCTTTCGCGAGCGCGCTCTCATCCCCATGCGGCTGTTGCTGATTGTCCATCTGGCGGCGGTGGTCGTCGCACTTCTGCAGCTCTCGCAAACCAAGCACGATGGCTGGTTCATCTCCAGTGCCACGGGCGTCGTCGTATTCTTCACGTCGGCGCTCGTCGCGCACCGCACGCTTTACGACCTGCGCCCCGCCCCGCGCTATCTGACCGAGTTCTACTTATGGATGTCGCTCGGCGGCGTGCTTGGGGGCCTGTTCGCTGCGTTGGTCGCTCCGCACCTCTTCTCCGAGGTCTTCGAGTACCCGCTGCTGCTCGCGCTGACCATGGCCTGCCGCCCCGGAGCACTTTCCATCTCGCTCCGAGACCGGGAAGAGCTGTTGCGGATCTGGCTGGTCGTGGCTGGCGGAGTGCTCGCAATCTATTGGGCACCATGGCTCGTCGAGCAGCTTTCAGACATCAGCCCCGGCGGCATCGTTGGCACCGCAATCGACAAATTGCTCGAGTGGGGTACCGCGGCGGCCATTGTCCTCGCCTTCGCCGTCCTGCTCGTGGTGTCGCTGCGGCATCCCCCGCGGCAGGTCGCCATCGCGATGCTGATGTTCCTGACGGTGGTCACGCTGCCCTCGGGCGTGAAGCGCGGCGATGCCCAGCGCAGCTACTTCGGCGTCTACCGCGTCTCACTGTCGAGCGACGGCAACTTCCACGTCCTGACCCACGGCACCACACTGCATGGAGCGCAACGGATCCGCGACAGCGAGGGCGCCTACAAGGACGACCTCACGCCGACCACCTACTATCACCCGAAGAGCCCGATGGCGCGCACCATCGCCGAAGTGCGCGGGCGTCTGGCGTGGCAGGGCCGCAGGGGCCGATACGGCGTGATCGGGCTCGGCACCGGATCACTCGCCTGCTACGCCCGGCAGGGCGAGCGTTGGCGCTTCTTCGAGATCGACCCTCTCGTGGTGAACATTGCCAGCACGCCGGAGCAATTCAGCTTCCTGCATTACTGCCAGCCCGAGCCGGACATCGTGATCGGCGATGCGCGCCTGACGATCGCCAAGGAGCCGGACGCGAGCTTCGATCTCATCATCGTCGATGCCTTCACGTCGGATGCCGTGCCCGTGCACCTGATGACGGCAGAGGCTCTGCGGCTCTATGCGTCCAAGCTCACGGCCGATGGCATCGTTCTGTTGCACATCTCGAACCGCTACCTCGATCTCGATTCCGTCCTCGCCGCCACCTCTCCGCTGGCTCCGGAGCTCCACGGCCTCATCCTTTCCGATGACGATGCCGACGGCAGCTACGCCAGCTCCACTTCAACGGTGGCGGTCTTTTCCAAGGACGAAACCGTTATCAATGGCTACCGCGACTGGCCGGAGGCTTACGAATTGGAGGCAAACGGACTTCGCGGCTGGACCGACGATTTCTCGGATATTCTCGGGCCATTGCTTGCGAAGCTGCGGTAGGGCCAGGCAGACCCGGATCGCACCTCACTGCCTCCGCTTGAACGCCGCCGACGCCACGAGCCCGGCCCCCACGGCGATCGTCACCGTGAAAATGCCGTAGAGCAGCGGCTGGTTGAAGGCGAAGTTGTGCAGCAGGAGCTCGAGCCCCTCGCGCTCGAGGCGCACGCGCGCCGTATAGGTGCTGATGATCTGGCCGTCGCGAAAGAGATAGACGCGCACGTCGAGCGGACCCACCGGCACGTTGGCGGGCAGATTGACCGAGGCCCGGAACAGACTGCGCCCGATGAAGACGACGCCGTACTCCTCCTGGACGTAAAGGCCGTCCTTCTGCTTCAGCCGCACGACAGCCTCGGCGAACTCCTGCAGCTCCGCGGTGGTGACGCCGGTTTCCCAACCTTGCACGGGCGTCATCCGGACGTACTCGAATCCGATGTCGTTCTCCCGCAGCACCAGCGGGTTGGTGATGTCGTCCAGCGGCCGCGTGGAAAGAATGGCGTAGTAGCTCGGTACGCTCTCGAAGGTGATCGAGTGGGTGTTGATCCAGATCCCCGCAACGTTGCTCTTGCGGCGGGCGACGAGGCGCGTCGGGGTACCCTCGAGCACGATGACCACGTCGTATAGCCCGGACTCCGCGGTCGTCTGACGGCTGTGGTCGACGGCTCCGAACACCACGATCTCGGTGCCGGTAAAGCTGGAGGTGACCGAGACGCTCCGCGAGGATACATCCGCCTGCACCGTCTCACGCGGTCCGGCTTCCGCGGGGACGGGCTGCGGCGGCCTCGTCTCGGCCTGTGCAACGGGTGCGCTACGCACCGGCTGCTTCGGCGCGACAGCAGGCGAGCGGACCGGCGGCTCGGGCCCCGGACGGCGCTGCGCTTCGGCGATCTCGACCCCGATCAGCAGCGCCGCTGCTACGATGATCAGGACGGCGCCCAGGAAACCTCTCAGAACTCGCCAGTTAATCTTCATCAGTGGCTCCCGATCGCGTCACTGATGGAATACTCGTCGCTCGGCGCCGTAACTAGGCCCCAGCCGATACGGACGCACACCAGCAGCACCAGCCCCGCCAGCAAAAATCGCAGCTGCTCACCTTTCAGCTTCTGGCCTGCCGCCGCGCCCAGTTGGGCGCCAACGACCCCACCGATCATCAGCAGCAGCGCCAAGGTCACATCCACCGATTTGTTCTGTGCGGCGTGCAGAATGGTCGTGGCCCCGGTCACGAAAACGATCTGGAAGAGTGAGGTGCCGACGACGACGTTGGTCGGCACCCGCAAGAGATAGATCATGGCCGGCACCATGATGAACCCGCCACCCACGCCCATGATGGCACCAAGAAAGCCGACCAGCATTCCAATTGCAAACGGCGGAATAATGCTGATGTAAAGTTTCGAGCGGTGGAAGCGCATTCTGAGTGGCATTTTGTGCACCCAGTTGTGCTGGCCAGGCCGCCGCATCGACATCACCTTTCCATGCCGCGCCTGCCGCATTGCCTTGGCGCTTTCGATGAGCATCAGCACGCCAATGATGCCGAGGAAGGTGACGTAGGCGATCGAAACGAAGAGGTCGAATTGCCCGATCTGCCGCAGCAGCTTCACGGCCTCGACTCCCGCTGCCGCCCCGACGATGCCGCCGGACAGCAGCACCGTTCCCAGCTTGACGTCGACATTGTTGCGCCGCCATTGCGCAATGGCGCCGGATACCGACGAGGCGAGGATCTGAGCCGCTTCGGTGCCGACGGCAATGGCTGCCGGAATGCCGGAAAAAATGAGCAGCGGCGTCATCAGGAAGCCGCCGCCGACCCCGAACATTCCGGACAAAAAGCCGACCGCGCCGCCCATGCCGAGAAAGGCGAAAACATTTACGGACATCTCGGCAATGGGGAGATAAAGGTTCATGACTGAGCCGAAGCCTGCCCCAGCGTAGAAAGCTCCTGCACCCGGGGCCACCTTATGCACCGGGAGAGCCTAACTCAGCCGAATGGCTTTTTCTTGATGAGTGTACGAGCGCCAAGTTTAAGCCAGTGCTGAACCGCGGGGTCAACCGTATTTCGCTGGGCAACCCAACGATCCGGGCTCCGGCCCACATAGATCTCTCACACTCGAAAAGTCGGATAGGGAAGGTGACCAGCACACCTCGTCCAGCACCGCCTTGAGGACGACGGCGCTATTGCGAACCTCACCCTTTTCGCAAAATGCGGCATGGCCGGCCTCCGCTCGCGACTTCGCGCAGACGCGCGGGAACCGGCTGGCAATTCGCCGCGCTCGACTTCCCTCCGCGGGCAACGCTCGAAGTCCTTTCACTTTGTCGGATTGGCAACAAACGCCCAGCGCAGCTCGTGGCTCGGGCGCAATCTCTCGTGCCCACTCGTCGATGGCCGCCATTTCCCGGATCGAGGCCGCGGAGGCCGAAGGCGATCGATCAGAACGCGGTAGCCATCATCCGGACAGGGGGCTCATAGAGACCCTGCTTGCATACGATCGTGCTCAACCCGGTGACACCTGAAGGCATCCGGCAGCAACGGCGCGATCAGCCTTGTACTTCCCGCTGCTTCCAGACCTCCCCTGCGGCGCGCACGTTGTTCACCAGCGGCTCGGCCGGCTGGGGATGCCAGGACTGCACCAGCCCTTCTGCCGCCTTGAGCTCATTCGCGTTCAGCAACCACTTCACGCGATCCCGGCGGCGCATGGCGTCCTTGTCGCCGCTGCGCGCAGCGAGCGCAAACCATTTGTAGGCCTGCTTGAGGTCGCGATCGACGCCGCGGCCGGTCTCGTAGAGGACGGCGAGATTGTACTGGCTGTCGACCAGGCCCCGCTCTGCCGCCTCGGAGAACCAATGGGCCGCCGTCTTGTAGTCCGCGGGATCGCCGCTGGCACTCAGAACGGCGAAGTTGTGCATGGCCTTCAAGTTGCCCTTATCCGCTGCGCTCCGGTACCAGGCCATGGCCCGGCCGCGATCTGCCGCCACGCCGAGGCCGCGCTCATAGAGCGTGCCCAGCCGGTACTGGGCCGGCGCGAAGCCGCGCGAGGCAGAGCGCTGGTACCAGATCACCGCCTCCTTGAGATTGCGCTCGACGCCCCGGCCCTCGTCGAGGCGTACGGCCACCTCGAACTCGGCGGACGGGTCGCCATTGGCGGCGGCAAGACGCAGAGAGAGCGGCCCCACGGCAGCCGGCGGCATCATGCGCCTGGCCGGCACGGGTGGCACAGCCTGCGCTGGCTGCGGCGTGACGCTTCTTGTATCCGGACTGAAGGCTGCGCGCGCGGGTGCCGCTGAGATCACCGGCGGAAGAGATCCGTTGTCGATGATGATGCCGCCCGGGAGCGTCGTTACACTGCGGGGCCCTCCAGTGAGGCTGTCGTCCTCTCCCGGACCGCTGCGGGCGCCGGGCGGATCGATGATCACTTCCGGCGTGGTGGTGCCCGCGGGAGCGCTTGAGGAGCCACCGTCGCTCAGGCCGCCAGCGGCCTTGCCTTGACCAGCCCCGGCCGGCGCAGTCGCTGCGGTGCCGCCCTTCACGAGTGCCCCGCGGACCAAGCCCCACGGCTTCGCCAGATCGCCCTTGAAGATGCTGTAGGTCGTAACCCCGATGCCGACCGCCAGAGCGACGGCAAGGGTCGCCACCAACAGACCTGTCACCGGGCGCGCACCGGCTGCACGACGATTACCGGCCTGCTGCAGGCGGACCTTCGCCTGCGACACGTCAGCAGTTTCTTCCATCGTCTGTGCAGAGGCCTTGCGCGCCGCGCGGCGGGCGGCCGCGAGAAAATCTTCGCGGCTCGCGCGGAGCGGGCTCGATTCGGTGCCATTCTCCGCCTTCACCACGGCGGTCGCCTCCTCGCGTGAGGCGGCCTCGGCGCTCGCTTGATCGGCCCTCTCGATCCTCACAGTTGATCGTAATTGCTCCAGCTCTGCCTCGATTCCCGGCTGTTCGGAAGCGGGTTTCGACTCGCGCGGCCACTCGCGGGGGAAAACGCTGCTGACCGTCGGCTGATCGCTTTGCTGCAGGCCATAGGCCGAATCGGCTGCTGCAAGACCATCGCTCTCGTGACGCCAGTCGGCCTCTATTGCCCGGCGGGCGGGAGGTGCCGGGGTGTGAGCGCCCTCCAGCGCCTCCATGCGGTCGAGGACGTTCAGCATGGCCTCCTGGATCGCCTCGAGCGCGCTGGCCGTCTGCTCGCCTTCCCGCCTCTGAGCGTTGACGAACTGCTCGATGATGTCGTGCAGCTCGCCCAAACGGTCCAACCCCGATCCGAAGTCGCCGCGGGCCGTTTCGCGCGCAGACAGCCGCTCGGCTACGGCTTCGGCCAGCGCCGCCAGTCGTGGCTCCGAAAGGATGCGCTGATCGAACAGCTGGGCGAGCCGCTCGTCCGAGAGGTGGTCGATGAGCCGCGTCAGGTTGTGTTCGATCTCGTCCAGCCGGGCGAGCCGGTGCTGCGCTCGGTCCACGTGGCGCGCCAGCTCGCTGATGTGGGCCTCGACCGCCCTCAACTTTTCCACATCGGCCCGCGTCGCGAGCTCACTGATGGCAGAGCCCAGCTTTTGGTCGAAGCTGTCGAGCCGCGCCCTCAGTGCCGTAACGGACGAATTCGTCCGCAGCTCGACCAGCGCCTCTTCGACGCGGTCGGCGAGCTCAGCGAACCGCTGCTCGAAGTGATCTCCGGTTGTGCCGTTCCCTTGGCCGTCGCTCCGCTCAGGGGCTAGCGCATGGTACGGTTGCCCCGCGTGCTGCTGCGTGTGTGAATTTTGGAAAGATTGACCACGAGGCTTGTCGCCGAAATGCTCCGGCTCGTAGCTGCGCGCCAGCGCCTCGGCCGAAGCCGTGTCCCAGACACCGTGATCGCCGGCATCGGGAATATCTGGATACGGATCGGCCATGGCCGAGGCGTAGCTCGGCCGAGGTCTGGCGGCTTCCAAGCTTTCGAAGTGAGAGGGGCCGGCTGCCGATCTCAGGGGCGGCGGCGGATCCGTTCTGCTGCGCGACCAGATCGGCTCCGAGTAACGGGCATTCGACTCGCCAGGCTTGGGACCGAACGCTGGATCCTCATGGCTGGAGCCCGGCCAATACGTGTGGCGATCGAGCTCGCTGGCACGCGATGGCTGCGCCGTGCCGCCATGGTCGTCCGCGGCCACTCGTTTGGTGAGCGTCGAGATGCTCTCCTCGATACGGGCGAAGGCTGCTGCGAGCTCCGGGGTAATAGAGGTGCGGACGGATTGGGCTTCGTCGGCAAGATGCGCGAGGCGCGATTGCATCTCGCCAAGGGCTGCTTGTTGGCGTTCATCGGCATTGGCGATGTACTCTGCAATACGCTGCAACAGCAGTTTGAGCTCGCCGGCGCCACAGACGGAATAACTCGATGGTGGGCTCACCTCGTGACGAAAGCCGCCCGTCGAACCTTGATTATTATTAAAGGACATACCTTTTCCCCAATGAGGTCGCAGCGATCGCGAGTGCCCTCGATCGGCCCCCATCGGAGAAGTGGCGACATGCCCGCCCTTGCCTGTGCCGCTCAGGAGCGATCGTGGGGTCCGAAACGCGGCACGATCTGGACCATCGCCCAAACACTGGCAGGCTCGAGTAAAGGTTCAGTTAACGAAGGTTACCAACTACAGTAATTCTCCAGTCGAACGAGGATTTCCTGGCCGCAAACTGGCCGCAACTCTCTGGACCATGCGGGCAAGAGCCGAGGATCGGCCAGAGCTTGATCTTGCAGGGGCGCTTGAATCGGCCGCTTTCGCGCGCAACATGAAGCGAATGCCAGCTGCTCTTGCCGCGTGCAGCAATGAACGAATCAGTCATAGGAGTAGCAGATGCGAGCCCTCGTTATTGCCATCCCCGCAATTGCTGCCATCGGGCTCAGCGCAGCCAATGTGGCGAGCCAGGAGCGGCAGGGCCGCTACGTCATGAACCCCGTCGATAACGGCTTCGTGCGGCTCGATACAGAAACGGGTGCCATGTCCGTGTGCACGCAGCGGAACGGCAGGTGGGTTTGCGAATTGATGGAAGACGAGGCAAAGGCCCTGCAAGAGGAAATCGAGCGGCTGAAGGCCGAGGTGAAACGCCTCAAGGATCAGGCCGCGCTCGCCGAGCCGAGCCCCGACCGTGCATATCCATCAGAGCGCCCTGAGAGGAGCTTCGAGCTGCCGACGGAAGAGGAAGTCGACAAGGCGCTCGATTACTTCGAGAACATCTTCCGCAAGTTCCGAGAGCGGATCGAAAGGTTCGAGAAGGAACAGCGCGGGGCAGAAGGCCGGAAGGATGGCACCCAGCTTTGATCAACAGCCCCGATGGCCGAGGTGCATGTGCTGAAGCAGGCGAGCACGACACTTTCCATCTCCACCCGAGGTCCGGGCTTCATCGACCTCACCGGCAGGATTGAGGATTGGGTGGACAGGATCGGCGCGCGCGAAGGCCTGCTTACGGCCTTCGTCCGACACACCTCAGCGTCGCTGACGATCCAGGAGAATGCCGATCCTGATGTGCAGAGGGATCTGCTCGACGCCCTTGACCGGCTGGCGCCACGGTCACACGCATACAGGCACGGCATCGAAGGTCCGGACGACATGCCGGCCCATATCAGGTCGATGCTGACCACGACCTCCATCGGAATCCCGATCGTCGACGGCCGGCCGGTGTTCGGCACCTGGCAGGCGCTCTATCTGATCGAGCATCGCGATGCGCCGCACCGGCGCGAGGTCGTCCTGCAGTTCATCGGCGAGGTGCGGTCAGCTTGAGCGATAAAGGACCGATATCCACTTGAGCGCCGCCGGCTTGCTCCCGCCGACTGACAGCCGTATCGAGAACACGCAAAGCGCACACGCGGACAAGGGCTGATGCTGATACTTCGGATGCTGAGCGGGATTTTCCTACTTGCCGCCGCCCTCGCCTTGATTGCGGAAGTGACGAACGCACAGCTCGGCATCCCAGGCGCACCATTGACGCCAGTGTACAAACAGCTCGCCGATGCCGCCCCGGCGGCGTTGAAAGCGATGGAGCAGGCGGTGAGCAAACTGCATCCCTTGCTGTGGGATCCTGTGCTCCTGTCCATCCTGCGGCTACCCGCCTGGATCAGCCTCGGCAGCATCGGCGCGGTGCTTGGGATCCTTGGCCGCCGGCGCTATCAGCGGATCCGCGTGTTCACCAACTGAAGGCCGCTTGAGCTATCGGCGCGGCGCACCGGCCTGCTGAACCTCGGGAGACGACTTCATCAGGCTTTGGACGAGCTGATGGGCCCGCTCACCGAGATCGAGGTCCGATTTCGAGATGTCGAGCATGAGGCCGCCCGATACGAGCAGGAACAGGCAACCGCAAAGTACCAGCATCGCAGTGTTGTGGCGCCGGTTGAGCGCGGCGATCTCTGCTTCCGAAACCGGATTGGCGCCGTCGTCGGTCGCCCGAATTCCGCGCAGCTTCTTGTGGACCTGCCGCCGCACCGTCCCTTGGTCGATGACCTCCAGGCCGGCGCGCCGCGCGATTTCGGCGGCGATCTGCGGGACCGGCATCACCGGATCGACGTTGGCCTCGTTGACATACCCCAGCGGGATCTTGTCGCCGCCTTTCGTCACGATCCGGGCCCCGCGCAACATGACCGGCGCGATGAGGCCGCCGTACACCTCGCGCCGGGTCTCCACGGCCTGGATCTCGGAGTAGGGCACCTCGCGGGTTTTGTAGAACAGCTTCGGAATGGCCATGCCGCGGGCCGCCGGCAATGTCAGCCGGACGGCGCTCTCGCCAATCGCAACGCGGGCGCGGATCGAATGGATGAGCTCGAAGAGCACCAGCAGCATGATCAGCGCAAAGGCGACGGCGAAGATCGTGAAGCCCACCATATTCGGCCAAAGCTGATGCATCGCCCGCTGGATCATCATGGCGGGCAGGCTGACGAAGAACGGCAGAAGGATCAGGAAGATGAAGGACAGGATCGTCTTCCGCACAGTGCTCGCTTGATAGACGATCCTGCCGGAGCTGGTGCCGGTGGTGGGCTGGGGTGTTTTCGATTGCGCTGGCTTCTCGAGCTCTCTGGAGGCGGTGGCCGCAAGCGACGAGCTCAGGGCCTTATCGGACGCTGGGTTTTCAGATTGCGCAGACGAGTGCCGCTGCGGCGTATCCGCTGTCGTTGCCGTGGCATTGGAGGTCTCTGCCTGCGTCACATCCGCCGGCGGCTGTTTGGGCTGAGCGTCAGCTTCGGTTGTCGAGGATTGGACGGAAGCCGGGGGCCCCTTACCTGCGTCGTCACCCTCCACCATGTTCCCCTCCCGTGCAGACGAGCGCTTGAGAGCGGGGCCGTCGCGGCGAAGTGATCGCCCGGCGGTGTTCCCCGCGCTCGGCTTACTATATCAGGGACGAAGCCGCGCGTACTGCCCAACCAATCGCACCGAGGTGCTCCCATGCTATTTCCTCGAAAGAAGACGCAGATGCCCACTCCTGAGACGGCCCTCAAGGGGCGTCCGGCACCGATCCCGACGGCCGAAACCCATTTCGTCAACGGGCGACCGCTGAAGGGGCCCTATCCCGACGGTTATGAAAAGGCGATCTTCGGACTTGGCTGCTTCTGGGGTGCAGAGCGCAAGTTCTGGCAACTTGGCGATGGAATCTGGATCACGGCGTCAGGCTACGCGGGCGGCTACACGCCCAATCCGACGTATGAAGAGGTGTGCTCCGGCGGCACCGGGCATGCCGAGGTCGTGCTCGTCGTCTATGACCCGAAAAAGATCAGCTACGAGCAGCTGCTGAAAACGTTCTGGGAGAGCCACGATCCGACCCAGGGCATGCGCCAGGGCAACGATGTCGGATCGCAGTACCGCTCGGCCATTTTCACAACCTCGCCCGAGCAGTTCACCGCCGCCGAGGCTTCGAAGAAGGCTTACCAGCGGGTGCTCTCGGCCAATGGCTATGGTCCCATCACCACGGAGATCCGTGCCGCGCCGGAGTTCTACTTCGCAGAGGACTATCATCAGCAGTACCTGGCCAAGGTTCCGCATGGCTATTGCGGGCTCGGCGGCACCGGCCTGTCCTGCCCGATCGGAACGGGGGTTGAGGTCGCGAGCTGATTGCTGCTCCAAGCAGCCTCCTCGGCACCTCGCTACTATTGCTGCGCCTTCGTTCTGGTCGCGCGTACGGGAACAGGAACCTTGAGCGGCGCGCTCGCCGTAGCCGCGGCGGGTGCATCCGCCGAAAGGACGGCACGGCACTGATGCGGCAACTGCGCCAGCGTCAGCGGCGGCTTCGGCTTCGAGGGCTTCTTAGGCTTGGGCGGAGCCGCAATCAGGGCGAGCCAGTCGCTCAGCTCCTTGCCGCAGCCATCGCCCGGCGGAGGCGCCGCCTGATCTTTGCATGTCGCGCTGTCCGCAGGGCAGCCCATGCGGACATGGAAATGGTAATGGTGCCCCCAGTAGGGCCGCACCTTACGCAGCCAGCTCCGGTCTGATCCGATTTTGTCCGCCCCCTCGCACAACGCTTTCTTGATCGCCGGGTGCACGAAGATGCGGTCCACCTCGGGATAGGAAGCGGCACGCCTGATGATGCGCGCGTGACTGTCGGTCCAGATGTTCGGGTCGACGCTCAGCTTGTCGGGACCCAGCATGGAAACCGCCGACATTTCCTCACGCTCTTTCTCGGTGAGACGCCGGTTCGGCATGGGCGTGAACCAGATGTCCGCATCGAGCCCGATCTGGTGGCTGGCGTGCCCCGTCAGCATCGGCCCGCCACGCGGCTGCGAGATGTCGCCTACCAGCAGCCCCGGCCAGCCGTCATACTTCTGAGCCTCCGTCGCCAGCCGTTCGACGAGCGCGACGAGCCTCGGATGGCCCCAGTTGCGATTGCGGGAAAGCCGCATCGCCTGCCAAGCCGGGCCGTCTATGGCGAGCTCCTTGCCGCCGGCCAGGCAGCCGCGCGCGTAAAAGCCGATCGCCTCGGGCTTGAGCTCAGCCGGTCCGGACACCTTGCCGAAGAGCTGCTTTGCAGGCACGGACGCATCTTGTGCGCCGGCCGACCCTAAGGGTGCTACAGCCAAGATGGCGGACAATAGTGCGGCCACTGTGCGCATGAATTATCCCGAATTGGTACAAAGATGGCCCGTTCTAAACTAATTGAGGGCCGAAATGAGGCTAACATGGATCCGGCGGCGTGCAAGCAACAGCCAAGATCTGCTCTGGGCTGCGAAGTACAATGACTGAATTTCTCGATACGGGCGTCCCCGATTCACCCGTGCGGCTCGTCCTGGCACACGGGGCGGGCGGAGCGATGACGAGCTCGTTCCTGGAGACTATTGCGGCACTGCTGGCCAACCGCGGCATCGCCGTCACCCGCTTTGAGTTCGCCTACATGGCCGCCCGGCGCACGGGCGGCAAACGGCGCCCGCCGCCCAGGGCGGAACTTCTGGTGCCCGAATATCGCTCGGCCGTCGAGGAGGTCCGGCAGCGGCTCGCGAAAGGCCAGGAGCTGTTGATCGGCGGCAAGTCGATGGGCGGCCGCGTGGCGAGCCTGCTGGCGGACGAACTGTTCACGGAAGGCCGTATTTCGGGCCTGGTCTGCCTCGGCTATCCATTCCACCCGCCCGGCAAACCCGACCACTTGCGGACGGAGCATCTGATTGACCTGAAAACTCCGGCGCTCATCGTGCAGGGTGAGCGTGATCCCTTCGGTAGCCGCGCAGAGGTGGAGCAAATGGCCCTGTCGCCCAGCATTCGCGTCCATTGGGCCGGCGATGGCGACCACGACCTGGGCCCGCGTGGCGGCAAGGGGTTCACGCGACGCGGCAACCTCGAGGCGGCCGCGGACGCCGTAGCAAACTTCGCGAAATCTCTCGATCAGGCAACCGCCGGAACCGGCTCCGGATCAGGCAAGCGCCGCGGCAGCAGCCAGACGGCGATCAGGATGGCGCCTGCTGCCCCCGCGAGGACCTGGAACAGGCGGTCGAAGCCCCAGCCCTGATGGATCCAGGCGATCAGCGGCAACGCAGCGGCCAGCACTGCGAAGCTCACGATGTATCGGACGCCATAGATGGAAGCGCGCATGTCCGACCGCGCCAGCTTGCCGATCATGTAGTCGTTGATCGGGATCTGCCCGAACGCGCCCAGCATGAAGGCCAGCGCCACGACCAACGCCGCCCAATCCGCGAGACCCGGCATGAGCGAGAAGAACACGAGCTGGATGGTGGCAGCACCGATGAACACCGTCCGCGGCCCGAGCCTGTCGAGCAGACGACCAACGATGATCTGCGCAATCGACGCAACGGCAAACACCAGAAACGCGAGCCACCCGATGATGGTGGCAGAGCCCGCAATGCCCGTCAGGCGCTCGTCGAACACCTTGGGCAAGGCGAAGGTCGTCGACTGAAAGACGATGCCGGAGACTGCCGTCGTGAAAAAGATGATGACCGACAGCCGGAGGAGCAGCGCCTTGAGATCCGGCGGAAGGGGCGCCGCCGCCCCCTTCGATTTGCCCCGCCCATTGCCGGCCGCCGGACCCATCTCGGCATGGAACAGCGCAATGTAGCCGAGACCGATCAAGATCGAGACCAGCCCGGGAACGAAGAAGGCGAGCCGCCAGCCACCGTTGTCGATGAAAAATCCGGTGATCAGCGCGGCACTCGCCACACCGAGGTTGCCCCAGACGCCATTGATGCCGATGGCCATCCCGGTTCCGGTTTTAGAGGCGCGCTCGACGAGTAGCGCAAGCCCAACGGGGTGATAGATGGCCGCGAACACGCCAACCACGAACAGGCCAATGCCCACTTCGATGGGTGTACGTGCAAAGCCCGTCGCGATCGCCGCCAATCCGATGCCGACGAAGAACACCGCCATCATGCCTTCCCGGCTCCACTTATCGGCGAGCCAGCCGGCGGGCAGCGAAAATACGCCGAAGGCGATGAACCCGGGCGTCGCGTACGGGATCAGCTCGGAATAGATGAGCCCCCACTCGCGCGTGAGCGCCAAGGCCGCCACCGTGGCGAAGACCAGCGTGAGCAGATGATCGACAAAATGGCCGATGTTGAGGAACACGAAGTGCACGCGGTCACGGGTCGTGGCGTGTGTCATCGGTGCGCTCCTTCGGTTTCCCGTCCAAATCTCGCATCATTCATAGCCTTCGGCAATGGAGGCGGCGATCCTGTCCTCCAGATCCACGCGATCGGCTGCGCCGCTCGGATGCGCCTTGCTCGGCATGAGCCGCCGGAAGTGCAGCCAGCGCTCGCGCGCCACCGCCTCGAGGCGCTCCAGCTCGGAGAGTGGGTCGGGGTGATCGTCGGCCCGGATGTCGAGAAGCGGATACTCCTCCTGATCGTGGATCAGCAGGCAAGCTGATTGCTTCCCGCGGCTGTCGCCGCCGGCTGCCTCCCCGGCCTTCATGGCCTTGATCAAACGGCGGGCGAAGGGCGTTTGCAGGTTGGCTTCGTAGGTCCGGAGCGTGGCATCCACGACCTCCGGTCCGGCCAGCATGTTACCGGCCACGGAGAGATGCGGACCGACGCGGTGGCCGCACCAGTCGATACAGGCGGTGCCGGTGAATGCGGCGAACCGACCCTCGCGATCCATGACGTGAACCTGACGGTGATCACGCCCGTCGTCCCCGCCGGTCAAAAACTTGACCGTGTCCTCGGCGGTTGCACCTGCCTGCAGCAATGCCAATCCTTGGGGGCCGTAAAATGGATTGACGAACGCCTGCGTGGCGATCGCGCCCACTCCCGTCTTGATATACGGCACCACCGCGCCGATGGCGAAAAAGCGGCTCGCGGCGATGATCCCAACCCGCCCTGTTGCCTCGTCACGGGCGATGATCGACCAGGTCATTGGCGTGCCTCACGTGTGAAATCCGCGAAGGAGCAAGTGTACCTGTACCTTCGATCGCGGGCCTAATCGTGACCCATTTCCCTGCGGCCTGTCAGGAACAAGTCGAAAGTTTCGAGAACATATCCGAGAAGAAGGCGTGACAGCTCGAGGAGGAGCTGGGCTTGGAGATGGACGTTTCGCCGGCTGCCACTCCGGGTCAAGAGCTGCTGACATTCAGGACTGCTGTTCCACCCAGACGGACAGATCATTCTGCCAATCATCTGCCCCTTAAGGTGAAGCCGGAGAACGCCTCAGCACACGCCCCGGCTCTGCATGAGCCGGCGGCGCAACATGATCAAATAGAACAGGATGAACATGTAGTAGAACGTCTCTGCCGCCTCGCTCGGCCGCGGCAGCAGCTCTGGCAGGAGTTCATTCTTCTGCAAGCTGACCAACATGTTGAAGCCGACTGCCGTCAATGCCACGGGGACGATCGCTCGGGGCGGGGTCAGCACGACAATGATTGGTATGCCAGCGACCCACTCCCGTGCCCGCCGGGAAAGCGGCAGCACGAGCCCGCCGACGACGATAGCGATCTGGAGGACCTTTTGCGGCAGCTGATTGAACAGCGGTGACGTGTTGTGGAGGTTGGTTTCGTTCTGCCGGTTGAACTCCCCCCAAAACTCGGGCGTGTCCCAATGAAAGAACCATTGCCCCCAGCTATGCTCTTCTCCGGCAATGTAGAAGCATGATAGCGCGAACGCCACGATGGCGGCCCGAAGCAGCGGCCAAGATTTGACCAGCGGGCTCGAGAACAGGCCGAGGCAAAGAAAAAATCCTGCTAGGGGCAGGAAGAAGTGCGAGAGCTCCAGCACACCATAGGCTTCCGGCAGAATGCGCTCGCGATAAAAGTCCGGCGCCATGGCGCTCGTTGCCAGAATCGCAGCGGCGGTGACAAGGGGTACTCCGAGCCACCACCAAGCCTCTGACCAGCTCGGGCATTGAGGTTCGACACGTACGCAATACGACTTCACCACGTTGCCTTTCTTTTGGGTGAATGACTCGAGGTCAGACCGCCTCTAGCGGCTGCCCGACTAACGTCGAGACATAGCAGGGCATCTGCGGGATTGATGCATTCTAGCTCGCCCCCATCCGGGCGGCAGTCCGCCAGTTACTTCGATGCCACAGTTCAACCGCGACCGTGGGAATCAGGCACCACATCAGAGGCCCAATCTGACGTCTTGGCAGGAGCTCGCACGAGGTGCGCTACAACTTCGGCCAGCACGTCGAAGTCGAACGGCTTCAGGAGGGTCGGAGCATTCTTGAACTGCGGGTCAATGGTCTCAGTCCCATGCCCCGTCGCGAAGGCGTACTGAATCCCACGCTGCTCGAGAGCCCTGGCGATCGGATACGACGGCCCGTCCCTGACCGTGATGTCGAGGATGGCGCATCTCAGCGGCGGCCCGCCTGCGATAAGCGCAAGCGCCGCTTCATTGCTGGCCGCCGGCCCTACGGTCTCGTAACCGAGCTCGGCGACCCACTCTCGGAGCATTTCCGCGATCAGTGGCTCGTCTTCGACTATCAGAATACGCTTCGACAACTGCATCCAACCAAGTTTTTCGGTTTGCCAGGGGGTCTCACGGCGAAGCATAGCCTGAACGTCGCGCCAGTCCTAGTCTCCGGGTGCCGAAGTTGGCCGGACTGCTTCGGTCGAGAGCGGGCGCTCGAATCAAAAGCGACACCAGAGTCATATGTTGCTAGTGTAATCCGGATTGAGAGATTGCTTGAGGCACATGCGGTGAGCGCCGCGTAATTCTCGATCATCACCATAGAACTTCGGGTGGGGAAATGCCGGTATCTTGGCTGCAATCGGTTAAGATCAGAACAGGCGCTCTCTCCGGGATCGGACTGGATGAGGCGGACCGCCTGCCCCGATGGACCATCGCGATGTTTGCAGCGAGCTTCGTCACGCTCCTGGTCGCAGGTATCTCAGCCGGCCTGATCGCGACCCGCTCTCAAAGAGTCGAGAAGGTCGCCGAGCGCACGCTGCAGGTTCATCGCCTGACCGAACACGTGATTACCATGCTCCAACTCGCAGAAACGAGTCAGCGCGGGTACCTGCTGACCGGCGACGAGGAATTTCTGAAGCCTTATAGGACGGCCGCATCCGAACTCACTCCCGAGTGGGAAAAACTGAAGCAGCTCAGCCAGACGAATGGCTCCCTCGATGTGCAGCTTGCCGAGCTGTCCGCGCTTATCGATCGCCGACTGAGCGGACTTCAGGAAGCCATCACCTTACTCCAGCGAGGCGACACGGAACGCGCTCGTGATCCTAAGCGGCTGAATTCGGGTCAGGCGCAGCTGCTGGAGATCCGGGAGCGCCTCACCCGCCTTTCGGACGCCGAAGAAGCGCAGATGATCAGGTTCCAGGCCGAAGCCGCTGAGCTGCGCGAGACTCTGATGCCTCTGGTGGCGATCAGCCTCGCCGCGACCGTTGTGCTTGCGCTACTCGTCGGCCGTGCGATCACCCATTACATCAGTCGGCTGGTGGCCCGTACGGCCGAACTCGAGCGCGAAGCGCGGCTGAGGCGCGAGACAGAGGACACGTTGCGCCAGTCTCAAAAGATGGAAGCCATCGGGCAGCTCACGGGCGGGGTGGCTCACGATTTCAATAATCTGTTGACAGTCATTCTCGGCAATCTCGACACGGTCCACCGCCGGCTCAGCAACGTGGCTGCGGGGCAGGAGGCCGCCCACTTTGCGACGACGCTCCTGAAACCCATCGAGCTCGCGATCCATGGCAGCCGCAGCGCGGCTCAACTGACGCACCGGCTGCTTGCCTTCTCGCGCCGGCAGGCGCTCGAACCGACGCACCTCGATCTCAATCGTCTTGTCGCCGGCATGTCCGACCTCCTCCATCGCACCCTCGGCGAGAGCATCAAGGTGGAGACGGTGCTCGCAGGCGGATTATGGCCGACGTTCGTCGATGCCAATCAGGTCGAGAACGTCCTGCTGAACCTCGTCATCAATGCACGTGACGCCATGCCGGCCGGTGGGAATCTAACCATAGAGACGGCCAACACGTACCTGGACGAGACATATACTCGGCGCTTCGGGGACGTCGCGCCGGGGCAGTACGTGATGTTGAGCATAACGGATACAGGAACCGGCATTCCCCGCGATGTGCTGGATCGCGTTTTCGAGCCGTTTTTCACGACCAAGGGAACGGGCGTCGGCTCCGGACTTGGTCTCGCCATGGTGCACGGCTTCGTGAAGCAGTCTCACGGCCACGTCCGCATCTACAGCGAGGTTGGCGTGGGCACCACGGTGAAGGTCTACCTTCCGCGCAGCATGGAGACCGCGGATATGCCAGCCAACCCGGTCGGCACCGAAGATCCGGCGCTCCCCGTGCCGCGAGCGCAACCCAACGAAACCCTGCTTTTGGTCGAGGACAATACAGGCGTGCGTGAATACGCCGTCTCAGTGCTCGAGGACCTGGGCTACCGCGTCATCGAAGCGGCCGACGTCGAGGGCGCCCTGAAGGCGATCGAACATGCTCCGCCTATCGACCTGCTCTTCACCGACGTCGTTCTGCCGGGCAAAGAGAGCGGGCGCGATCTTGCGAATATTCTCAAGCAGCGCTTCCCCGGTCTGCCCGTGCTGTTCACCACCGGCTATACCCGCAACGCAATCGTCCACAACGGCCGCCTCGATGCAAAAGTGCATCTGCTGAACAAACCCTACACCCAACAGGAGCTGGCACGAAAGCTCCGCGAGCTGCTCGACGCGGCCAAGGCCAGCGGAAACTGAAGTGCGAGCCCGCAGAAATGCAGCTAAGAATGAAAATGTTCAGCCCTTCTGATTTCTGACCACTCGCCATCCTATTAACTGGACTGACCGATATTGGGATTGGGCAGAATTTCCAGCACCGTTTCTGGCGGGCGGCACAGTCGGACGCCTTTTGGTGTCACCACGATGGGCCGGTTGATCAGGATCGGGTACGTTATCATGAAATCGATGATCTGATCGTCGGTCCATTTGGGATCATCCAGGCCGAGCTCGTCGTAAGGCGTTCCTCTCCGACGCAGCAGCGCGCGGGGCGTGATGCCCATTTTGCGGATCAATTCGACCAGACGCTCCCGAGAAGGTGGCGTCTTGAGATATTCGATCACCTCCGGCTCCTCTCCCGATTGCCGGATCATGGCCAGCGTCTTGCGGGACGTTCCGCACGAGGGGTTATGATAGATGATGACCGCCATGGCACCGCTCCTCCGTTCTTGACTGCCACCCGGCGCAGTCGGCTCCTATTCTACACACGAATGATGCGCCCGTGATCTGGCACGGGGGCCGCGGGGAACGCTTCCCGATGGCTGGCGCTTATCACGGCACAACCCGTGAGCCGGCCGCATGCGCTCGCCTGCTTGAGGGTCCGCAACGATCGCGGCTCAATGCCTGATGCAAGGAGTGACGGATGAAAGCCCTCGTTTGGCACGGCAAGGAGGACATCAGGTATGACACGGTTTCGGATCCCGAAATACAAGATCCGCGAGACGCCATCGTGAAAGTGACGAGCTGTGCGATTTGCGGCTCCGACCTCCACCTCTTCCACAATCTCATCCCCGCGATGATGCCCGGCGACATCATGGGTCACGAGACCATGGGCGAAGTCGTCGAGGTTGGCTCGGAAATGGACGGGCGGCTGCGCAAGGGCGAGCGGGTCGTCATTCCGTTCACGATCATCTGCGGCGAATGCGAGCAATGCAAGCGCGGGAATTTCTCAGTCTGCGAACGGACGAACCGCAACAAGCATCTGGCTGAAAAAATCTTCGGACATACGACGGCGGGCCTGTTCGGCTATACACATATCACCGGCGGCTACCCGGGCGGGCAGGCGGAATACGTGCGCGTGCCCTTTGCGGACACCACCCACGTCAAAGTGCCGGAAAGCCTGTCTGACGAGCAGGCGCTATTCCTGAGCGACATCCTGCCGACGGGTTGGCAGGCAGCCGTGCATTGCGACATCGAGCCGACCGACACCGTCGCGATCTGGGGCTGCGGACCTGTGGGACAAATGGCAATCCGCAGCGCGATTCTGCTCGGTGCGAAGCAGGTCGTTGCCATCGACCGGCTATCCGACCGGCTCAGCATGGCCGAGGCCGGAGGCGCCATCCCCATCAACTTCGACCAGGAAAGCGTCATCGGCCGCCTTTTCGAACTCACGGACGGCAAGGGGCCGGAAAAATGCATCGACTGCATTGGAATGGAAAGTCACGTTTCGCTTTCGCAGCCTGATACGATTTACGACCGCGCCAAGCAGATGCTCATGATGGAGAACGATCGCCCGCATGTTCTGCGCGAGATGATCTACGTCTGCCGCCCAGCCGGGATTATCTCGATCCCGGGCGTTTACAGCGGCTTTTCGGACAAGATCCCGATGGGTGCAGCCATGAACAAAGGCCTGACCTTCCGCATGGGTCAAACGCACGTGCACCGCTGGACGGATGACCTCCTCAAGCGGATCGAGGAGGGCCAGATCGATCCGTCGTTCGTCATCACGCACTCGGTCGGGCTCGAGCATGGGCCCGAGATGTACAAGGTCTTCCGCGACAAGCAGGACAGCTGCATCAAGGTCGTTCTCAAGCCCTGAAGACGAGGCCCACAATGGCAATGACACCCATTTCCAATCTCGTGCGCCATGAAGGCGATCCGCACGTGATACGGTCCGGCCCGAGCTCACTCGGCATGCCGGATCAGCTCGCCCGCATGCTGGGGTGGTTCAGCATCGGGCTGGGACTCGCGCAAATTTTCATGCCAGGTCGCCTCACCCGCTGGCTCGGCACCGAAGGCTCTGAGAATCTCGTGCGTGCCTATGGCGCGCGCGAGATCGGCGCGGGAATTTTATGCCTGTCGATCGACAAGGAGCTCGGGTTATGGAGCCGGGCGGCCGGCGACGGCGTGGACCTTGCGACGCTGCTGCCCGCAATGAGCGAAGGCAACCCCCAGCGCGGAAATGCCGGAATGGCTGCCGCGCTGGTTACCGGGATAATGCTGCTCGACGTGCTTGCGGCGCAATCGGTTCGTGAACGACATAAGCGGGGAAACGGGAGGCGGCGCGATTATCGCGATCGCAGCGGCTTCCCGAAAGGCGTCGAAGCCGCGCGGCTCGCGGCTAGTTCTTCGAGGCGAATTGCTCCTTCGGTAACGGCGACGCATTCCCCAGTAGGCTGATGTTGGTCACGAACAAAGGTGATCAAAAAAGCGCCTTGACACTAAGGCACACCATCTGCTCGCTCTGAAACAGTTCCCGGTGCAGTCTTGGTCAGCTCGATCGCTTGCTGAGCAGCGGCCGCCGTAGCCTCATCGCGACCCGCCACCTGGACGGTCGGGAATGCGAATTTGATGCCGTTCTCGTCGAAAGCTCTTTTGAGCATCGCGAACGCCTTACGGCGAATGGCGAATTGTTCGCCTGGTCTGGTCATCATCTTCAAGCGTAGCTGAATTGCGAAATCACCGAATTGCTCCACGCCCTGCATCTTGAGTGGCTCGATCAGATGGGGAGCGTACTCGGGGTCCTGCGCGAGTTCTTTTCCAATCTGCTTCACGATCTTTTTTGCTTTGTCGAGGTCGGTATCGTAGGTCACATTGATCGTCATCTTATCGATCACCCAGTCGCGGCTCATGTTCTCCACTGCACCCAATTGCCCGTAAGGCACCGTGTAGACGGCGCCACGGTGGTGCCGAAGTTTCACGGATCGGATGCCCAGCGTTTCAACGGTCCCTTTATACCTGCCGCTCTGAATGTATTCGCCAACGCGGAAAGCATCGTCGAGCAGATAGAATATGCCGCTGATGACGTCCCTCACCAGTGTTTGTGAGCCGAACCCAATCGCGACCCCAACGATTCCGGCGCCGGCAATCAGCGGCCCGACTTCTACTCCCAGAGCGGAGAGGGCCATCAGCGTGGCCAGGACGACCAGCAGAATGAGCATGGCGGTGCGGAAGATCGGCAGGAGAGTTCTCAGCCTAGCCTGCCGCAGCACCTCCTCGCTTCCTGGAGGCGCCATCTCTGTCAATCTTGCCAATCGCCCATCGATCACCGTCCTCGTTACCTGCCATACGAGGTCCGCAACCAGAATGATCACGATGCTGCTCAGGACGCCTCTGGCAAGGCGAGTGGGAAGCGTATCGCGGCTCGTCATCTCGACGAGATCGATCTGCCAGGCCCACGCCAGCAGAAGAACGGCTCCGACGATGAGGAGCGCGCGGACGCCGCGTTCCACATAAACCGTGGTTAAATCCATATCTGCCGTAACGCCAGCGTCATCGGGCGGACGCAAGGCATTCCGGACGGTTCGCTCGCTCAACCGGATCGCTGGCGGAAGCAGCAGAGCCACCACCCCGAGCCAGAACAGGCGCGAAAATCCTGAAACCCAGCACGCCCAGAGCAGGACGAAGCAGACGGACAGCAGACTGGCGCGGATGATATGCGAAGTTCGGGCGTGCACATCCTCCCGCGCTCCTGATTCCGAACGCAGCCCTGTCCATGCGGCTTCCATGCTGATGGCGAGCAGCCCAATTCCCAGGGTGTAAGCAACGACCTGACGAGCTGCCGGCGTGAAATCCAAGGCCCGCAGCACGTCGACCGTCGCCCATCCAAGGGCAAACCAGCCCACGAACAGGGCCAAGCGACGGCACCAGTATTGCGCCCGCTCGGTACTCATCGGGATCAGCCGGAAATAGTCGGCTTGCGATGGAGGCTCACAACGCGGAGCAAGCAGGACTCGGCCAATGACCAGAGCGAGCCGCAGTACGACGACAGCAACGAGATACGCAACCACAATCTGGCTGAGGATCGGCGGCCAGTTGAATGCGAGAAAGGCCCCCAGGCTCCCGAGGGTGAAAATAACAAGACCGCCGAGATCGAGCGCGAAGCGTAACCCTATTGTCCGCAGCCGCCCTGAGGTCGTCTTCCGCGGCAAGGCCGCCATCGGCTTGCCGACGGAACCCAAGGCCATTCCAAAGAGCCATTCCGTTCCGGCTCCAAGGGCGAGGAACCCGAGGATCAGGACCAACACCTCAGCTGTGCTCCGCCCCTGCAGCTCATCGACGAGGCGGCTGCCGGCAGTGCGGAACTCGTCTGGCAGGCGGTGTACAGCGGCAACCAGCGACGCGAGATGATGCTTCAGGCTCGCGATCCGCTCGGTCATCATTCCGGATGTCATTGGGGGCTTAGCCAATTCGGCCGGAGGCGATCCACTTTTCGGCTGCTGCTCAATCCAGGCTCGTACCGCCGGGTCCTGCAGCAGTTGCATGAGTTGTTGGACCTGTGCTGGAGGCGCACCCTGCGGGGGTTGCGGTTGGCCATAGGCCGGGGAAAAACATCCAGCAAGGCTCAAAGCGAGCAGCGCCAATATGGAGGGCACCCATCGGAGAGCCCTCCGCAAGGCGGCGCCTGAGGCTCTCGCCATCACCAACGCCCGCAAGTGCGGCTCCTTGGACAAATGTGCCGGCGCAGCTCGCGATTGGCGATGCGCCCCAAAGGTCACGGCGGACCAGCGCACGAGCATTCAATGCGTGGAAAGGTGCGGCAGTCGAACAAACAACCAGCGGTCGACAGGTTTGTTCCGTGAAAGCCGCCAAGCAATGCGCGGCAAGAAGAATGTCGATCGGTACTCCTCTTGCCTGTATGCCATCGGCATGAGCGCAGAAGAGGACTTCGAAATTTTTCTCGTCTCCGCGCCGGGGCTGGAATCCGTGCTTTGCGAGGAGGCGCGGGCCAATGGCTTCGCTGAGGCCACCCCGGTCAAGGGCGGCGTGACGATCAGAGGTGGCTGGCCGGAGGTCTGGCGCGCCAATCTCGAGATCCGTGGCGCCAGCCGGATTCTCGTCCGCATCGGCAGTTTCCGGGCGCTCCATCTCGCCCAGCTCGACAAGCGCGCGCGCCGGTTGCCCTGGGGAGAGCTCCTGCGCCGGGACGTCCCCTTCCGGGTCGAGGTGTCGTGCAAGAGGTCCCGCATCTACCATTCTGGCGCCGCCAAGCAACGCATCGAAAGGGCCATCCAGGAGGAGCTCGGCGCCCCCCTCTCTCCCGATGCCGAGGTGTGCATCAAGGCGCGCATCGAGGACGATCTCTGCACGATCAACGTCGATACGTCAGGCGCGCCCCTGCATAAGCGTGGTCACAAGGAGGCCGTCAGCAAAGCACCGATGCGGGAGACCCTGGCGTCGCTCTTCCTCCGCCAATGCGGCTTTGACGGCACCGAGCCCGTCGTCGATCCCATGTGCGGGTCCGGCACGTTCGTCATCGAGGCAGCCGAGATTGCTGGCGGCCTAAAGCCTGGGCGCTCGCGGCACTTCGCTTTCGAGCAGCTTGCGACTTTCGACGCGGCAGCTTGGCAGCGCCTCCGCGGGACGGGAGTAGCCGCAAAGCCTGCCGTCAAATTCTACGGCAGCGACCGGGATGCGGGCGCGATCGCCATGAGCCGTGCCAACGCCGAGCGGGCGGGCGTGGCCGAGTTCACCGAGTTCCGGCAGCACGCAATCAGCGAGCTCATTGCCCCGAGCGACGCCCCTGGCCTCGTCATCGTCAACCCGCCTTACGGGGACCGCATCGGAGACAAAAAGCGATTGCGCTCCCTTTACCATGCGCTCGGACAAACTCTGATGAGTCGATTTTCGGGCTGGCGCGTGGGGCTGGTGACGAGCGAGTCATCGCTCGCCCGGGCGACCGGCCTGCCGTTCAAGCCTCCCTCCGCCCCCGTGTCGCATGGGGGCCTCAGCGTGATGCTGTTCCAAACCGGCCCGCTTGCCTGACAGCCACGTCGAATCCGGATTGAAGCCGGACTCGTGCGTCGCGACGCTGCCAAAACGATTGCTTGCCGAACCGCTTTTTTCTCCTCTCCAGGCACACCCGTCCGCGGCCACTGTGAACGAGCCGACCCAATGGCGCCCGGATCATCGGCCTGTTGATTTGCCGAGCATGGGCGCGCTCACTAAATGTCATTCCGGACGCCGAACCCTAACGGAGATGAACAATGCCAACGTACCGCAAGGACCCTGACGCCATTGCGAAGCTCACCCGGGAGCAGTACAGGGTGACCCAGGAGAACGCCACTGAGCGTCCTGGAACCGGCGAACATCTTCATAACAAGGAGCCGGGCATCTACGTCGATATCGTATCGGGCGAGCCCCTCTTTGCTTCCTCTGACAAATATGAGTCAGGCTGTGGCTGGCCGAGCTTCACCAAGCCGATCGAGCCCCTCAACATCAATGAACGGCGGGATACGTCGTACGGCATGATCCGCACCGAAGTGCGCTCCGCACACGGCGACAGTCATTTGGGGCATGTCTTCCCGGATGGCCCGCCGGATCGCGGCGGCCTGCGCTATTGCATCAACTCGGCATCGTTGCGCTTCATCCACCGCGACGATATGGAAGCCGAGGGCTACGGGGCGTATCTCGATCAAGTCGAGGATGTCCGATGAGGACGGACGGTGCGCGCTGATCAAGTTTTGCGCGGCAGCGCCGGCAATACCCGCTCGAGAAATGCGTCGAATGCCTGCATATAGCTTCGCAGAAATTCTTCTGTCGAGGGAACGGTCACCTCACCGTCATCAGTGATCAGACCAGGCTTGAAGTGGATGTAAGCCTCGGGTGCAGTCAATTGGGGCGAATTACAGTAGCTCAGAATGGCGCGCAGGTCCCGTTGTGAGAGAGCAGTGCCTATCGCACCGATCGACGCTCCAATGACCGCCGATGGCTTGTTTGCGAAGGAATTCGTACCGTAGGGACGGCTCGCCCAATCGATGGCATTCTTCAGCGCGCCGGGGACGGACCGATTGTACTCCGGGGTCACGAACAGGATGGCGTCCGAAGACTCAATCGCTTTTTTGAACTGGCGCGCGACTTCAGGATAATCGCTGTCGTAGTCGTAGCTGTAGAATGGCAGCTCTTTAAAAGAGATCTCCGATAGCTCCAGCCGCTCGGGCGCAAGCCGAACCAACGCCTTGGCAAGCTTTCTGTTGATCGATTCCTTGGCGAGGCTGCCAACCAGATAGCCGACCTTGAATTGCGCCATTGTCGTCTCCTTGCTTCGGGCCCGCATTCGGAAATCTAGCACTTTCGGTAAATCACGATTGGAGCGGCTTCGTTCCGACCGTTAGCCTTGGGCGATGGCCGTTGTGGCCACGTCGGAGCGAGCGTCCGAGGCGCTGCGACCGCCTATCGCAGGTGATGTTTGTGGCAGCGCAAAGATGAAATTGTGCGGTGCACCTATTTTCCTTCGTAACAAGACGGCCAAAGGTCACGAAGGAGACAGGTCATGTTCACCAGGCGCGAGACACTCGTAGGCGTTGCCGGCGCGGCAATCCTTGCGGCGATGCCGAAGACGCCAGTTGCGGCAGAGCAGATCGACGTCGCTCGCCTGCCCCGCAAGAAGGTGACACTGCTCCCACCGCCGTTCGTGCACGCACACGATCAGGTGGCAAAGGGCGGACCGATGATCGTCGAGTTCACGATGACCATTCAGGAGAAGCCGGTGGTCATCGACGATGACGGCACGACCATGCAGGCCATGACCTTCAATGGCTCGATCCCAGGCCCGATGATGGTCGTCCACGAAGGCGACTACGTCGAGCTGACGCTCATCAACCCGGCGGGAAACGAGATGCCGCACAACATCGACTTCCACGCTGCGACCGGCGCGCTGGGCGGTGCTGCGCTCACGCACGTCAATCCCGGCGAGCAGGTCACGCTGCGGTTCAAGGCGACCCGGAGCGGCACCTTCGTCTATCACTGCGCGCCGGAAGGCATGATCCCCTGGCACGTCGTCTCCGGCATGAGCGGCACGCTCATGGTGCTGCCGCGGGACGGCTTGAAGGACGAAAGGGGACGGCCGATCCGCTACGACACCGTTTATTACATCGGCGAAAACGAGTTCTACGTCCCGCGGGACGAGAATGGAAACTTCAAGACCTTCGAGAGCCTCGCCGACAGCTATGCCGATACCATCGAGGCTATGCGCGGCCTGATCCCGACCCATGTCGTTTTCAATGGCCGGGTCGGCGCGCTGACGGGTGAGGGTGCGCTGAAGGCCAAAGTCGGAGAGACGGTGCTGTTCGTCCACTCTCAGGCCAACCGCGACACGCGGCCTCACCTGATCGGCGGACATGGCGACTACGTCTGGGAGGAGGGCAAGTTCGCCAACCCGCCGGCCAAGGACCTCGAGACCTGGTTCATCCGTGGCGGATCCGCAGGCGCGGCGATCTACACGTTCCGGCAGCCGGGCATTTACGCCTACGTGAATCATAACCTGATCGAGGCGGCCGAGCTGGGTGCCACGGCGCACATCGTGGTCGAGGGCGAGTGGGACGACGACCTGATGACCCAGGTCAAAGCACCTGGTCCGATCACCACCAACTAGCCTGATTGGGCGGGACGCCCACGGCTTTGCGGCGGCCCGCCTTCCACTCGAAGGCGGGCCGTTTCCATCGAGGAAACCAGCGCTATGAAGCTCTCTGTTCCCATTGCCGCAGCGGCAGCGGCCTCGGTCCTCGCGGCAGGCTTAATTCTGCAGGCGCCGCCCCGCCGGGCAACGACGGATCTGGCGATCAAGACGATCACGATCGAGCCCGAACCCTTCCAATACCGGCTCCCGGGCGAGTTCCTGAAAAACGGTCGGATCGCCGACGGCCCCAAGCAGAGCACGGCCTTGTCCCGGCCGCTGGAAATCATGGCCTATCAGGTGAGCGCAGCAGAGTACGCGGCCTGTGTTGCCGATGGTGCCTGCCGGCCCGCAGATGGACCCGGCACGCCAAGCGATCTGCCCGTAACCGGCGTCAGCTTCCACGACGCCGAGGCCTATGCCGGCTGGCTTTCGGAAAAGACGGGGGAACGCTGGCGCCTGCCGACGGATGAGGAATGGGCATTTGCCGCTGCGGAGCGCTTCAGCGACGATTCGCTCGAGATCGTCGAGACCGACGCGGCCAATCCTGCAGCCCGCTGGATCGCCGCCTATCGCGAGCGCAGCGTGGGCAAGAGCCGGGATACGACGCCGAAACCGCGGGGCACTTTCGGCGCCAACGGCCGCGGGCTGATCGACGTCGCCGGCAACGTCTGGGAATGGACCAGCACCTGCTATACACGCGCCCACATCGATGCAGACGGCGAGCTCACCCAAACCACCGAGAATTGCGGTGTGCGCGTCACGGGCGGCCGCCATCGCGGCTATATGACGAGCTTCCTCCGCGACGGCAAAAGCGGCGGCTGTGCCGCCGGCATCGCGCCGGACAACCTGGGCTTCAGGCTTGTCAAGGATCCCGCGCCGACCATCGCGCAGCGCCTGCTCGGGCGATTTTCCAGAAGCTGACTTAATTCGCGGTCTAACCTGACCGCGAATTCGCATTATCCTTGCTTCTCCGTTCACCCGACCGCCATGTTCGCGCAATGGATCCGGCGCGCCGCAGCCGGAATGCCGTGTCAGGTTTTGCAGGCGTGCCCTTTACCAGACATGCCGCGCCAATCGGCTCGTGATGCCGATGCCCTCCTTGCGTGACCGTGGCTAGAGCTTTTCCGATTCAGATGGAAACGCCAACAGCAAGCACTCCGTTAACCTCTCCCATGGGGAGAGGTCGGCCCGAAGGGCCGGGTGAGGGGTTGCAACAGCTGTCACCGGCGGAACCCCCTAACCCCCACCCTCCCCACCGGGGAGAGGGAGATTGGGCGCGAGCTTGACTTGGCGTGCTTCTGTCAAAATCGGAAATGCTCTAGAGGCGCGGGTTGTGAGGTTACCAGCGCGACCGCCAGCTTAAAAAAAGCCGGGCGGCTCAATCAAGTCGCCCGGTACGGTAGCTCGTGCGTCCGGAATTGTTAATCAGCGGGCAGCTCTGCAAAAAGCTCCTCGAAAACCTTCTTGGCCTTGCCGGGGTGGGATACCGCCTTTGCAGCGTCGAGATTGACGGGATCGCCGACCACGATCAGCGCCACCATGCCCATCCCATAGTGCGGGGTGCATTTGATACCGTAAACGCCTTCCTTCGTCAGCGTGACGGTGAGCTCCTCGTTCATCTTCCCTTTGAACCCCTCCGCGCCTTCGGGAATCATGCCTTTGATGGCTTCTGCGTTGTGGGATTTGTCGGTGGGCACGAACCGGATCGTGTCGCCGGGAGCGGCTTTCACCAGATCCGGCTCGAATACCATGGCGCCCTTTTGGCCCTTGTTGAGCATGTGGATCTCGTGCTCCGCCGCCTGGGCCCCGCCCGCGAGCAGCATCGTCGTGAGCGCCGCGAAGGCAATCATCCGCTTCATGATCAGCTCCCTTTTTTCCTCATGAAAGATCGCTCTCGTGCCATGGTCCTGATAGGGCTGGAGCGATGGCAGGACGTTGCGGAAGCACAAACAAAAGCCAAATTGCCTGCGCCACGACGCTACTTGCGACCAGCATCATCGCATGGAACATTCGCGTGAGATGAGGAGGACGCCGCTTGAGTCGCCTTGACCGCTCCCTGATCGCGGGACTGCCCCTGTTTTCAGGCATGTCGCCGGCCGATCTCGACAAGATGCTCGCCACGGCCACGTCCCGCCGCGTGCCGAAGGATGGTTACGTTTTCGAGCAGGACGCCGAGGCGAAATCCTTCTTCGTCCTCCTCAATGGCCGGGTGCGCGTCGTCAAGACCACGCCGGACGGCCATCAGGTGATCGTGCGCTACATCGGGGCCGGAGAGCTGCTCGGGATCGCTCACGCGATCGGCCGCACGACCTATCCGGCAAGCGCCGTCGCTGTCGTCGATTGCGTCGTGCTCGCATGGCCGAGCCGCCTGTGGGCGGAGTTCGCCACGGCCTTCCCGAGCTTCGGTGCCAATACCTACAAGACCGTCGGCGAGCGGCTTCAGGATGTCCAGTCGCAGGTGGTCGAGCTGGCGACCCAGCAGGTGGAGCGGCGGGTGGCCCACGCGCTTCTGCGGCTCGTCCAGCAGACAGGCAAGAAGTCCGACGAGGGGCTGGTGATCGACTTTCCGATTTCGCGCCAGGACATCGCCGAAATGACCGGGGCGACCTTGCACACGGTCAGCCGCCTGCTGTCGGCGTGGGAGCAGCAGGGTCTCGTCAAAAGCGGCCGGCAGCGGATCACGGTAGTGGAGCCCCATCGCCTGCTGCTGATCGCTGAAGGGCGGTCGGAAAAGAGCTGACGGACGTCCGGCTAGTTGATTGCGGCCATAAGCTCGCGGCGGAATCTCTCACTGTCGAGCCCATGCTCGCGGATGGCATCCGCGACCGTGTGAAAACCGGCAATCGGGCAACCCACACAAAGCAGCTGATGGCGCAGCACGACGCGGATCGTCGCCGGCCACCGCCGCATGATTTCATCCATTGTCATGTCGTCGCGGTATCGTCCCGTCATCCAAGCGCCTCCGGTGATGGGCCGACAACCATGATCCCGGTCCGGCGCTCCTTCTTTGCGCAGCGACAAACAATTTTTGCGTACGGCGGCGCACAGGCGATCTGGCCGTTTCTCGTCTGTTCGATCGGGCGGCGACGATGCGGCAGCCCCGCATAAGACAGATCCGGTCTGGGGCTTCGAAGGCCTGATCCCGGCTGCCGATAGAAGCGATCACCAGCAACGACGAAAGAGCCTGTTCCCTGCGGAACAGCACCAGCTCCGCCGATCTGCTTTTGGTCCGCCCGCGAATTTGGCGCCGGCCAAATCGCGTTGATTGATATCGATCATGAGACAGCAAGGAAAACCCATGTTGGAGAACTCCAGCAATCGCCTACCGCAGCTCGACGGCGGCTTGTTCCTTACTGACGGCGGCATCGAGACGACACTGATCTTCCACGAGGGGCTCGACTTGCCCTATTTCGCCGCCTTCCACCTGATGAAATCGCAAGAAGGCCGCGCCGCCCTCGTCCGCTATTTCGAGCGGTACGTCGCCGTCGCCCGCGCCGACGAAACGGGCTTCATCTTCGAGAGCCCGACCTGGCGCGCGAGCAGCGACTGGGGCGCGCTCCTCGGCTACTCCCGCAATGACATCGCGGCAGTGAACCGCGAGTCCATCGCGCTCATGCGGGAGCTGCAGGCGAAGCACGGCGTTCCGCAGCTCCCCATGGCGGTGAGCGGCTGCGTCGGTCCGCGCGGCGATGGTTACGATCCCGGGCAGGTAATGTCCGCCGACGAGGCGGAGAGCTATCACGCACACCAGATCGGCGCCTTTGCCGAGGCTGAGGCCGACATGGTGACCGCCATCACCATGACGAACACCAACGAGGCCATCGGCATCACGCGCGCCGCCATGAAAGCTGGCATGCCGGTCGCCATCTCGTTCACGACGGAGACGGATGGCCGCCTACCGACAGGCCAGAGCCTCGCCGATGCGATTGCCGAGGTGGATGAGGCCACCGCGGCAGGCCCTGCCTACTACATGATCAACTGCGCTCACCCCAATCATTTCATGAGCGCGCTGCCTGCAGGCGAGAATTGGACGAAACGGGTCCGCGGCCTCCGGTGCAACGCGTCGAAGCGCAGCCACCAGGAGCTCAACGACTCGCCAGATCTCGATCCGGGTGATCCGGTCGAGCTTGGGTCTCAGTATCGCGATCTGCTGCAATGCCATCCGCAGATCAATGTCCTGGGTGGCTGCTGTGGAACGGATCACCGCCACATTGCGTGCATCAGCAGAGCCTGCCGGACCGCCACGGCAGCCGCGTAAGTTTCGCCCGGGGCCCGGTCCCCACTACCCCCCGCTCGACCCGTGGTCGGGCTCCGGGCGATCCTTCCTGGGAAATTCCGATGATCGTCAGCAGTTCAGCACCAACCCTTACGATCCGCCCCGCCCGCCGCGACGAGGCCGCTCTTCTTGCGAGGCTCGTCAACTATGCGGGCGAGGGACTGCCGCTCTATCTCTGGGGCAAGCTCGCCCAACCCGGAGAGTCGGCCTGGGACGTCGGCCGCAAGCGCGCGGAACGCGACGAAGGCAGCTTCTCGTGGCGCAATGCGATCATGGTCGAGGTCGATGGCAAAGCGGCCGGCTGCCTGGTCGGCTATGAAACTCCCGATCAGCCGGAGCCCATCCCCGCAGACATGCCGGCGATGTTCAGGCCCTTGCAGGAGCTGGAAAACCTCGCACCAGGCACTTGGTACGTAAACGTTCTGGCTGTGCTACCCGAGCATCGCGGCAAGGGGCGCGGAACAAAATTGCTCGCGCTCGCCGACGAGACGGGCCGCAAGCTTGGCAAGAGGGGCATGAGCGTGATCGTCTCCGATGCCAATTTCGGCGCCCGCCGGCTCTACGAACGCTGCGGCTATCGCGAGACCGCACGGCGGGAGATGGTCAAGGAGAGCTGGACCAATCCCTGGCGGGAGTGGGTGTTGCTGACAAAGCCGCTCTGACCCCCCGTCCAGCACACCACGTCCCCCTGCTCGCGCGGCGGCCTCGCGTTTCGCGTACCGCCGCGCGGGCATCGTCAAGGGGTCAACCTCACCCGTACCGCGGCGCGCAGACAATCTGGCCACTGCGCGTGCGCTCGATCGAGACGGCTACGCCATAGACATCCTCGAGGCGCTCGCTCGTCAGCGTTTCGACCGGCGGCCCCATGGCGACGATCCTGCCGTCGCGCATCAGGCAGACGCGATCGGCGACGGCAAAGGCTTGATCGGGCTGATGAGTCGACAGCACCACGCCAACGCCCCGCGCCGCCAGCCGCTTCACATCGCTCAGCACGACGACTTGGTTACCGAAATCGAGGCTCGCCGTCGGCTCGTCCATGACCATTAGCGGTGCAGCCTGCGCAACCGCACGCGCAATGATGACGAGCTGGCGCTGTCCGCCGGAAAGGCGCGTCACATCGCGATGCGCGAGATCGCCGATGCCGAGCTCATCGAGCGCCGCCATCGCCAGCTCGCGATCTTCTTGCGTCGGACCGGCGAAGACCCCGCGATGCGCGACCCGGCCCATCAGGACGAGGTCGAGCGCGATATAGGGAAACGGGCTCGTCTGAGCCTGCGGAACATAAGCGATCCTTTGCGCCACCTCGGCCCGCGTAAACTGATTGAGTGGCTGGCCATCGAGCAGCACTTCTCCGCCCTGCGCCCGAAGCAAGCCCAGCATCGTCTTGAAGAGCGTCGTCTTTCCGCAGCCGTTAGGCCCCAGGAGGCACAGCACCTCGCCCGGCTCGACGGTGAGGTTCACGTCGCGGCCGACCGGGTGCTCCGGGTAGCCGAACGCCAGATCGCGCAGCTCGAGCCGCATCACGACGACCACCCGTGCCGGCCGCGCCATAGCAGCCACAGGAAGAAGGGTGCTCCAACCACCGCCGTCAGTATCCCGAGCGGCACCTCGATCTGGGCCATGGAGCGCGCCAGAGTATCGACGAGGACCAGGTAGCTGGCGCCGATCAGCATGGCCGCGGGCAACAGTCGCTCGAAGTTCGGGCCGACGAGCATGCGCGCGATGTGCGGGATGACGAGACCGACCCAGCCGATCACCCCGGCAATGGCCACGACGCTCGCCGTCATCAGGGTGGCCGCGGCGATGATGATGGCGCGCAGGCGGCCAGCCTCCACCCCGAGCGCCTTAGCCTCCTCGTCGCCGAGAGACAGCACGTTGATCCGCCAGCGCAGCAGCACCATCGGCAGCAGCCCGAGCAGCACCGCTGGCAGCACGTTCCACAGCTCGGTGCCGCGGATGCTTGCGAGGCTGCCGAGGAGCCAGAAGGTGATCGCGGGGAGCTGGTCGTAAGGATCGGCGAGGATCTTCAGCAGCGAGATCCCGGCTCCTGCCAGGGCACCGACGACGACGCCGCCGAGCACAAGCACCAGCGTGGGGTCGCGCCCGCGCACGGCGACAGCAATCAAATAGACCAGCGCCACGGTCGCGAGCCCAATCGCGAATGCCAGGACCTGAATCATAAGGGCTGGCAGCGACAGAAAGATTCCGATGACCGCACCGAGGCCGGCACCAGCCGAGACCCCGAGCACATCCGGCGAGACCAGCGGATTGCGAAAAAGCCCTTGATAGACAACGCCGGCACCAGCGAGCGCGGAACCAACGAGCAGCCCCGCCAGCACGCGCGGGCCGCGGATGTCCAGAAGGACCCGCTCCTCGGCCGTTTGCGGCACTCCTCCGGACCATAGCTGGCCAAGCGAGTGCCAAGCTCCCTCCAGCGTCAGCGGATAAGCGCCCGTTTGCAGGCCGACTGCGGCCGCTACCAGGGTCAGCAATACGAGGAGTGGCAGGATCCAGATTGTCCGGTCCGCTTTCATCGCGGGCTTGGCGCTCGGGGAGGCCGGCCGTCTGCCCATTGGAGCAGCGTGTCGAGCTCGGCCTCCGCAAGTTCAACATGATAGAAAAGCTTATAGAACTTGCGGGTTTCCTGCCGGAAGTCGAATGGAAAGCGGTTGCCGTGAAAGATGTTGGCGAGCCATGCAAGGCCGATCAAACGATTCACCGAAGGCGGGCGGTCGATCCAGCCGAAGGGAGCCGTCGGCGCGAGATAGACACGGCCTTCCTCCACCGCCTTGACGCTCGCCCACACCGGATCGGCCCCTGCCTGGATGCGGGCGTGGAAGTTCCGGTCCCACGTGACGATAATGTCGGGGTTCCAGACAAGGATCTGCTCAGGCGAGATCTGGACGATGCCGCGGCGCTGACCGCCGGCGTCGGCGACATTGCGGCCGCCGGCCCGCTCCAGAATTTCGGTGTTGATCGAGCCGGTGAGACCGGTTTCAAGCCCGTTCGGCCCGCGCGCGAGATAAACCCGCGGGCGCTCGTTCTCGGGAATGCCAGCAAGCGTTTTGTCCAAGCGGCCGAACAGATCTTCCGTATAGCGCGCCAACGCCTCTCCGCGCTCCGGAACGCCCAGGATCTTGCCCAGGGTCCTAAGAGAGCTGGCCGTTGCTTCGAAACGGCCGTCGATCAGCACGTAAGGAATGCCCGTCCGGTTCTGTACCGCATCGGCCAGTGAGATGTAGGTCGGCCGGACGGAGCCGAAATCGACAATGAGGTCAGGCCGGGTCTGAAGCACCACCTCGACGTTGGCGGTATCGCCGCGCCCGGACAGCATGCCGAGCTCAGGCAGGTCCCGCACTTGCGGCAGCAGATACGGCGCTTCCTCAGCACGGATCGCACGCGGCCAGCCAATCATCGCGTCCGGCCGCATGACATAGACGACGACCGCTGCCGGGCCGCCCGAAGCAAAGATCCGCTGCACCCTGTCGGGCAGCATCACCTTGCGTCCGCCCGAGTCGGTGAAAGCCTGCGATCCAATGGCGGACTGCGGGAGCAGAAGCGCGGCAGCCCCGGCGCCGAACATCACCTGGCGGCGATCCATTCTCATGGCGTGATACTCGCCTTTTGTACCTCTTCGAGCAACCGCCGCCGGGGCCGCACTCGCCGACCTCAGTCGACGCCGACCATCACGTCGCTCGCCTTGATAATGGCGGTCGCCTCCTTGCCGACTTCGAGCTGGAGCTCCTCGGCGGATCTCTTGGTGATCGACGCCATGACGATCACACCACCGCCGAGATCGATCTCGACGTGAGAGGTCGTGACGCCGTGCTCCACATTGACAATTTTGCCCTTGAGCTGATTGCGCGCACTCATTCTCATGATGCTGGCTCCTCTGCCGTTGGACCAATTCCAAACGGGAAACGCGGGCTCAGCGCAGAGTATCCGGTCCGTGCGCGATTGAAGTCCCAAGTTTTCGCCAGTTAGTTTCCGCGGCCGAACCCGTAATCAGCCAGAACCTTCTGCCCCTTCTCCGAAAGAATGTAGTCTGTGAGTGCCTGAGCTCCGGGTGGAGCATTCTTCAGAACGACGAGCCCGTAGTCCGCACCGACGTTGATCTCATCGGGGATGGAAACGATCGACAGCTCGGGAGCGTCCTTCTTCGCCAGAACGGCATTGGTGCAATAGGTGAGGAACAGGTCCGCCTGGTCGGTGGTCATGACCCATGCGTAGACCGTCATCCCCTCCGGTCCTTTCGGCGAATTCGGCCCGCCGGTGAGTTGCAGCGACTTTTCCTCCAGCTTCTGCTTCGCGCCAGGCTTCAACGCTTCAGCTTTGGCAAAAAGCTGGAACGCATAATCGCCGGACGGATCGGCTTTCGGAGTGGACGTCCCAACGCGCACGTCAGGCCTCAGCATCACGTCGAGCAGCGTTTCCGGCGTGACTTCAAGCCCTGGGCGCACCAGCGCGCACAGCTCGTTGCGGGCAAACACCCGCATCGCGGAGCTTGTCAGCCCCTTCTCACTCAGCCGCTTCGGATGCCCCGTATTGGCCGAGGCGAAGACGTGCGCCGGCTCGCCCTTTTCAATGCGCTCGCGCAAAAGCCCCGAGGCGCCGAACGTGGTCTCGACACGGATCTTGCCGCCATTCTCGGCTTCGAAGGCGCGCGCCACATCGGTGAGCGCCGCCCGAAGGCTTCCGGCGGCGTAGAGGTTCACCGTCTCGGCTCGCGCTGTCGACGTCAGGATCATCAGGACACTCGCAACCAACGCGACACGCATGGCCAATCACCACTGGCGTTGACGATGGAAAAGGGCGCCGCCGCACGCTCCGGTGCGAAACAGCGCCCTTTCTGGTTCAGCTCCCGGAGTTGGCGTTCGGGAAGAAGAGCTGCTGCCCCTCGATCTTGTATTCGGCAATGGCCTTCTGCCCCTCGTCGGAGATGACCCAGTCGATGAACTGCTGGCCGTACTCCTTTTTCACGTGCGGGTGCTTCTCCGGGTTGACGAGGATGATCCCGTACTGGTTGAACAGTCGCTTATCGCCCTCGACCGCGATCTCCAGTTGCTCCTTGTTCTTGAAGGAGATCCAGGTGCCGCGGTCGGCGAGCACGTAGGCACCCATCGCGCTCGCGGTGTTCAGCGCCGCGCCCATGCCCTGACCGATCTCGCGATACCAGGAGGGCTTGCTGCCGGCTGGGTCGAGCCCGGCCTCCTTCCAAAGGCGCAGCTCGGCGGAGTGGGTGCCGGACCTGTCGCCACGGGAGACGAACGGAGCGCCGGCCTCGTAGATGGCTTTCAGCGCAGCAATGATATCCTTGCCGCCCTTCACCTTCGCCGGATCGGACTTGGGGCCGATCAGCACGAAATCGTTGTACATCACGGGATAGCGCTTCACGCCGTGGCCTTCGGCGACGAACTTCTCCTCCTGCGCCTTGGCGTGGACAAACACCACGTCGGCATCCCCGCGGCGGCCCGTATCGAGCGCCTGGCCTGTACCCTGTGCGACGACCTTCACGTCGATGCCAGTCTTTTCCTTGAACATCGGCAGGATGTAGCCGAAGAGGCCGGAATCCTGCGTCGATGTCGTCGACGAAACGACAATCGACTTGTCCTGTGCGGCCACCGGCGCCGTCGTCAGACCGGCGGTTGCCAATGCGGCAATAGCAAATGCCAGATGGCGAATGCGCATTTGAGCTCCCCTTGGGTTAGATCACGAGTTCGCCCGCCACGAACCGGCGTGCCTCGTCGGTTGAAGGTTGCGTGAAGAAAGCCTCGGCCGGCGCGCGCTCGACGAGCCGGCCTTTGGCGAGAAAGACCACCTCGGATGCCAGACGGCGGGCCTGGCCAAGATCGTGGGTGGTCATCACGATCTTGACGCCCGACTTCGCAACACGGGCGACGATGTCCTCGACCGCCTTCGTCGAGGCGGGATCAAGGCTTGCCGTCGGCTCGTCGAGGAATAGCACCTCGGGATCGCGGGCGAGCGCGCGGGCCAGCGCCAGCCGCTGCTGCTCGCCGCCAGACAGCCTGCGGGCCGGTCGGTCGTCCATACCCTCAAGGCCGACCTCGGCGAGGAGCCTTATGATCTCCAACCGGTCCGGCCGCCGGCCTGCAGCCTTGAGCGCGTAGGCGACGTTGGCGGCAACCGTCCTCCGCAGCATCATTGGCTTCTGGAAAACGAAGGCGCGCGTGCCTGGTGCCGGACTGCCGCGACCGCCATAAGTGATGGACCCAGCCGTGGGCGTGATGAGGCCCATGGCGAGCTTGAGCAGAGTCGTCTTGCCCGAACCGTTGGGGCCGAGCAGGAGCGTCGGCGGACCGCCTGCAATCTCCAGATCGATCCCGCAGAGGATGGAGACTGGCCCAACCCGGTAATCGACGTTCGTGAAGCAAATGGGCAAATCGCTTCCGAATACGCCAGCGGCTGCGCTTGCGTTCTGTGCCGCTTTATCCAGCATGAGCCTCTGACCAGCGTCGAACACCCCAAGCCAATGCATTGACGACCAGGATCAGCGTGATCAGCACCATGCCGAGACCGATGGCGAGCGGCAGGTTGCCCTTGGAGGTCTCGAGCGCGATGGTCGTCGTCATCACGCGCGTGAAGTTCTCGATGTTGCCGCCGACGATCATCACCGCCCCGACCTCTGCCGCAGCGCGACCGAAGCCGGCCAGCAGGATCGTCACCAACGAGAAGCGGGCATCCCAGAGCAGCGTCTTCACCCGCGCGAACGGGCCGACCTCCATGGCGGTCAGCTCGTCCCGGTACTCGGTCCACAGATCCTCGATGACCTGACGGCTGAGCGCAGCGATGATGGGCGTGATGAGTACCGTTTGCGCAATCACCATCGCCGTAGGGGTGAAGAGCAACCCCAGGGCACCGAGCGGCCCCGACCGCGAGAGCAGAAGGAAGACGAGCAGGCCCACTACGACCGGCGGCAGGCCCATCAGCCCATTGAGCACGACAATGACGGCGTGCCGGCCCGGAAAGTTCGTGAGGGCAACGACCGCACCCAGAGGCAAGCCGATGAGGGCTGAGAAGAAGGTGGCCGAAAGAGTGACGAGCAGCGAAAGACGCACGATGGCGAACAGCGTCGCATCGCCCGCCAGAATCAGCTCCAGAGCGCTGGATGTATCCAAGCACCTCTCCCCAATGCCATTGACCAAAGATATTGAGTGTGTTTGGTCTCAGAATGTCAAATTGTAGAATCCATGCAGTCCAATGCAGATGAACGCAGGTCTAGAGCTTCTGACGACCGCGGAAGCCGCTGAATACCTCCGGCTCAAGGAGCGCAAGCTCTACGAGCTCGTAGCGGAGCGTCAGATCCCGTGTACGAAGGTGACGGGCAAATGGCTGTTCCCTCGCGCCGATCTCGACCGCTGGCTGCTTGCGGGAATGATGCGCCCACACGGCGTCGTTCCGGCAGATCCCCCACCAATTGTGGGCGGGAGCCATGACCCACTCCTGCAATGGGCGCTAAGCGAAAGCCGCGCTGGGCTGGCGATCATGCCCGAGGGGAGCGAAGCCGGTTATCGCCGCTTCCTGAGAGGGGAAGTCATCGCTGCAGCGATTCATTTTCACGATCTCGACGATCCCGAAAAAGATGCAAACTTCGAGATCGTGTCTCGGGAGCCGACGCTCTACGATGCGGTGCTAATCGGCTTTGCCGCGCGGGAGCAGGGGCTGCTGGTCCTGCCCGGCAATCCGCTCGGGCTCACGTCAATCAGGGATGTGCTCTACAAGAAGGCGCGCCTCGTGGTTCGCCCCGAAGGCGCGGGAGCCCAGCAACTCCTGTTGGCCCTCCTTAAGAAGGAGGGAGCCCAACTGAAAGACGTCGCGGCAACGCTCGAGGCGCCAACGGGACCGGACATCGCTCAGGCCATCAGGGCCGGCCATGGCGACTGTGGTGTTGCAACGCGGGCCGTTGCGACCTCTGCCGGGCTCGACTTCGTTCCACTTCTCATGGAACGCTTCGACCTCCTCATGCGCCAGCGCGATGCCTTCCGCCCACAGCTGCAAAAGCTGCTGAAGCTGTTGGGGACATCACAGTTTGCAACGCGTGCTGCGGAACTTGGAGGTTTGGACATCTCGGGCGCCGGCAGCGTGCGATGGGCGCCTTGAGGAATGTGAAGGAAACTAATGATGCTTTATTCCGCTTCCGCACCGAATGGCAGCAAGCTCTAATAGGGAGGAGACCTCCAAAGACGGCTCTATTGCAATTGCTGCTCTCCGTCCGCAACTGGAGTGGCCCGGCCGAAAGGCCAGCACTTCAGCACCATGTCGACCACGGCCAGCAACTCCGCCCGGGATGCTCCGTCGGCTGCCTGTACCGACATCCCCTTGACCACGATCGACACGTAACGCGACAGGATTGCGGTGTCGGCATCGGGCGGGAGATCGCCCTCCGCCTTCGCGCGCTCCAGTCGCTCCCGGAGCTGCGCTTCGGCTGAGGCACGGCGACAGCACAGCTCCTGCTTCACGGCTTCGGCCGTCTCTCCGCAAGACAGCGCACCCTGAACAACAAGACAGCCCGCAGGACGATCAGGGTGGGTGAAGGCTTCGGCAACACCGCGCAGCAGATGCTCGATGACGCCGCGAGCGGTCGGTTGCTGCAACGCCCCGTGCAGTACGGCAGCGGGCCCAACCTCGGCGTAGCGGTCGAGCGCGCGGCGAAAGAGCGTCTCCTTGTCTCCGAACGCCGCATAAAGGCTCGGCCGGTTGATGCCCATCGCCTCCGTGAGATCGGACAACGATGTTCCTTCGAACCCACGCTGCCAGAAAACAATGAGTGCCTTGTCCAGCGCCTCGTTGGTATCGAATTTTCTAGGGCGACCCTTGGCCACCATCTTCACCTCTTCTCGCTGTGCAGACACACTATAGCTTTTTCATACTCATCGGTACAGATAACTATTGACACACCCGGCGTCACCTCCCTATTACGTACCGCTCGGTACACAGAAAGTGGCGAGGCACACGATGGCACTCACGTTAGCATGTCAGTGAAGCCAGGTTCCGGAATGACCTCTGGAGAAGAGGGCGTCCGGTGCCGATCATGCGAGACTCACCGGTGAGCCTCCGCCGACTGGGTCCGACCAGATAAACCCGCAACTGGCGCAGATCCGCTTATCACAAGAAGACCTCACTCGAGCTGGGGAGCCCCATTTCCCGGCAGGAGCGGATTGTGCTCTGACCAAACGAGATGATCATGACGCATTCTCTCAAGACCTCGATCGGCGGCCTGGTGGCGATCTCCGCCATCGTGGCCGTCGGCCTCGTCGCGCTCCCCGGCAGTGGACCGCACGCGGACGGAACCTCCTCACTTCCCCCTCCGCCGCCGAGCGTCTCGGTGGCGGTGGTCGAGCCGCGCGACGTCACTATCTGGGACGAGTTCTCGGGCCGGCTCGAAGCCGTCGAGCGCGTCGCCGTGCGCTCGCGGGTCGCCGGAACGGTCCAGCAGGTCCATTTCCGGGAAGGCGCTCTCGTGTCGAAAGGCGACCTTTTGATCACCATCGATCCGGAGCCGTACGCGGCCGAGGTTGAGCGCTTCGAAGCGCAGGTCGCAGCGGCTGAGGCCCGGGTCGAGTTCACGAGAACCGAGGTCGAGCGTGGGCGCCGGCTCCTCGGCACGTCCGTGCTGTCGGAGCGCGACGTGGACCAGCGCACCAACGCCTTCCGGGAAGCCGAAGCCAACCTGCGCGCTGCAGAAGCAGCCCTGCAGTCGGCGCGTCTCAATCTCGAGTACACCGAGGTGCGCGCACCCGTCTCGGGACGCGTTGGCCGGCTGGAGGTCACCGTCGGCAATCTGATCGCGGCAGGTCCGAGCGCTCCGGTGCTGACGACGATCGTCTCCGTCGACCCGATCTATGCCAGCTTCAATGCCGGCGAGAACGTCGTCGCGCGCGCGCTCTCCGCTCTCGCCCCCGAGGCGAGAGCCGCCGCGGACGTCGGTCAGATCCCGGTCGAGATATCGAACATTTCGACGGGCGGGTCCTGGCTGCCGGGCCGGCTGCAGCTCATCGACAACCAGGTGGACGCAGAGAGCGGCACGGTGCGCGTGCGTGCGGTTTTCGAGAATCGTGACGGGCGCCTCATCCCGGGGCAGTTCGCGCGGATCCGCATGGCGCAGCCGAAGAGCTCGCCGGTGCTCGCAATCAGCGAGCGTGCGATCGGCACGGATCAGGACAAGCGGTTCGTGATGGCCGTCGACGAGGACAACAGGACCGCCTACCGCGAGGTCCAGCTCGGCGCGATGGCGGGCAATCTGCGCATCGTGACCAGCGGTCTCGCAGCGGGTGATCGCATCGTCGTCAGCGGATTGCAGCGCGTCCGGCCAGGCATGGCGGTCTCGCCGGAACCCGCGAGCATGGACGGCACCAAGTTGGCCGATGCGCAACAGCCCGACACGTCCTCGCAGATTTCGCAGCACTAGCCGGACCGATTTTCGCTCTCCCCATCGCGGATGGGGAGAGGGTTAGAGGCTGTCCTGAAATGATCAGGGGGTGAGGGGCAGGATTTTGCGCCGCCGTTCGCGGCTGCCCCTCACCCCGACCCTCACCCCGCGCGCGGGGAGAGGGGGACTGTCCACCGCTGCACGCTCATGTTGCTCCGGATCCTCACCCACGCGGCTCGCGGTCCGGCGCCATCATCAGACCTCAACGCAATTCGCTTCGCACACCAAGCCCAGCACCCAGCCGCGCCGGAGGCGCGCCCCGCCCATGAACCTTTCGAACTTCTTCATCGATCGTCCGATCTTCGCCGGCGTGCTGTCGGTGCTGATCTTTCTCGCAGGTCTGCTCGCGCTGCGCGTGATGCCGGTTTCGGAATATCCCGAGGTGGCGCCGCCGCAGATCGTCGTCCAGGCGCAATATCCCGGCGCCAACCCCAAGATGATCGCGGAGACCGTCGCGGCGCCCATCGAGGAGCAGATCAACGGCGTCGAAGGGATGCTCTACATGAGCAGCCAGGCGACGACCGACGGCCAGGTGACGATCACCGTCACCTTCAGGCTCGGCACCGACGTCGACAAGGCCCAGCAGCTTGTCCAGAACCGCGTCGCTCAGGCCGAGCCGCGGCTGCCGGAGGAGGTGCGCCGGCTGGGCCTCACCACGGTAAAGAGCTCGCCCGACCTGACCATGGTCGTGCACATCCTTTCGCCGAACGACCGCTACGACATGACGTATCTGCGCAACTACGCGCTGCTCAACGTCCGGGATCGGCTGGCGCGCATCGAGGGCGTCGGTCAGGTCGTGATGTGGGGCGGCGGCGACTACGCCATGCGCATCTGGCTCGATCCGGCCAAGACCGCCGAGCTCGGGCTGTCAGCGGCCGACGTCGTGAACGAGATCCGGGCACAGAACGTGCAGGCGGCCGTCGGGATCATCGGTGCCGCGCCGACACCGGCGGGCGTCGATCTCCAGCTGCCCATCAACGCTCACGGTCGGCTGGAAAGCGAGGCGGAGTTCGGCGAGATCGTGGTGAAGTCCGGGCCTGACGGGCAGGTCGTGCGTCTGCGGGACATTGCGCGCCTGGAGCTTGGTGCCTCCGATTACGCTCTGCGCTCTCTTCTCGACAACAAGGCAGCCGTCGGTATCGGCGTTTTCCAGGCGCCCGGCTCGAACGCCCTGCAGATCTCCGAGGACGTGCGTGCCGTCATGGCCGAGATCAAGCGCGACATGCCCGAGGGCGTGGACTTCGGGATCGTCTACGATCCGACCCAGTTCGTCCGCGCCTCGATCGAGGCCGTGGTCAAGACGCTGCTCGAAGCGGTGGCGCTGGTCGTCATCGTTGTCGTCCTGTTCCTGCAAACGTGGCGCGCGTCCATTATCCCGCTCGCTGCGGTGCCGGTCTCGATCGTGGGCACGTTCGCGGTGATGTACGCGCTTGGCTTCTCAGTCAACGCGCTCACGCTGTTCGGCCTCGTGCTGGCGATCGGCATTGTCGTCGACGACGCCATCGTGGTGGTCGAGAACGTCGAAAGGAATATCGAGGAAGGGCTGCCGCCACGCGACGCAACCTACAAGGCGATGCGCGAGGTCTCCGGTCCGATCATTGCCATTGCACTGGTCCTCGTCGCGGTTTTCGTGCCGCTCGCCTTCATCACCGGACTGACCGGCCAGTTCTATCGCCAGTTCGCCCTGACGATCGCCATCTCGACGGTCATTTCCGCGATCAACTCGCTGACACTGTCGCCCGCGCTGTCGGCGCTTCTGCTGAAGGGCCACGATGCGCCGAAGGATAAGCTGACTCGCTTTCTCGAGTTTACGCTCGGATGGCTGTTCCGCGGCTTCAATGCCCTGTTCCGCCGTGGCACGGAATCCTATGGCAATGGCATCAGGGGCATGCTCTCGCGCAAGGCGCTCGGATTCGGCGTCTATCTGGCGCTGGTCATCGCGGCGTTCGGTCTCTTCAGGATCGTACCTCCGGGCTTCGTTCCGAGCCAGGACAAGCAGTACCTCATCGGCTTCGCACAGCTCCCTGACGGCGCCACGCTCGACCGGACCGAAGAGGTGATCCGGCAGATGAGCGACATCGCCATGAAGCAGCCCGGCGTAGAGAACGCAGTGGCCTTTCCCGGCCTATCGATCGCCGGCTTTTCCAACAGCGCCAGCGCCGGCATCGTTTTCGCAACCCTGAAGCCGTTCAGCGAGCGCAAGTCGCCGGAGCTGAGCGGTCCGGCCATTGCAATGGCGCTCAATCGCCAATACGCGAGCATCAAGGACGCCTTCATCGCGATGTTCCCGCCGCCGCCGGTTGCAGGACTGGGTACGGTGGGCGGCTTCAAGCTGCAGATCGAGGACCGCGCCGGCCTCGGCTATGACGCCCTCGATGCCGCCACGAAGGCCTTCATGGCGAAAGCCGGTCAGTCGCCGGAGATCACCGGGCTCTTCACCTCGTTCCAGGTGAACGTGCCGCAGCTCTACGCCGAGATCGACCGCACCCGCGCCCGCCAGCTTGGCGTCGCAGTGACGGACATCTTCGAGACGATGCAGATCTACCTCGGCTCGCTCTACGTCAACGACTTCAACAAGTTCGGGCGCACCTACTCTGTGCGCGTGCAAGCGGACGCGCCGTTCCGCGCCCGGGCCGAGGACATCGGACAGCTGAAGGTGCGCTCCAGGTCCGGGGAAATGATCCCGCTGTCGGTGCTTCTGAAGGTGCAGCAGGCAGCCGGACCGGAGCGCGCCTTGCGCTACAACGGCTTCCTCTCCGCGGACGTCACCGGCGCACCGGCGCCCGGCTATTCGTCGGGTCAGGCGCAGGCAGCGGTCGAGCGCATCGCGGCAGAGACGCTGCCCAAGGGCATTGCGTTCGAATGGACCGAGTTGACGTACCAGGAGATCCTGGCCGGGAACTCCGCTATCCTGGTGTTCCCGCTGTCAGTGCTTCTGGTCTTCCTCGTCCTCGCGGCGCTTTATGAGAGCCTCGTGCTGCCGCTTGCGATCATCATGATCGTGCCGATGGGGCTTCTGGCAGCTATGGCCGGCGTGTTTCTGGCGGGCGGCGACAACAACATCTTCACGCAAATCGGCCTTGTCGTTCTGGTCGGACTGTCGGCGAAGAACGCGATCCTGATCGTGGAATTCGCGCGCGAGCTGGAGTTCTCGGGGCGTACGCCGCGCGAGGCCGCCATCGAGGCGAGCCGCCTACGGCTCAGGCCGATCCTGATGACCTCGTTCGCCTTCATTATGGGCGTGGTGCCGCTGGTCATCTCGTCGGGTGCGGGCGCCGAGATGCGGCAGGCCATGGGCATCGCGGTGTTCTCGGGAATGATCGGCGTGACGATTTTCGGCGTCGTTCTCACGCCGCTGTTCTACGTGATGCTGCGCGCGCTATCGGGCAACCGGCCGCTCAGGGGCGGTAAGGTCGGAGCACAGCAGTCAATGGAAACACCGGAAATGATACCTGCGGCTGCACGCTCCGACTCAGAGCTTGCATGAGAACGCTTGATCGCATGCCGAAGCTTTCCGATTACGCAACCGTGACCTCGAACAGCGTCGTCTGTTCGAGGTCCGTTCCAAACCAGGAGGAGATGCCGGCGCGGCGGGGTCCGAGGTAGGTGGGCTCGCCCTCCTCGAGGACCATCGGCACGTCGTGCCCTGGGACCAGAATCGTGCCGGGCTTACGTTTCCACAGCGCCCAGATGCTTTCGATGGATCGGGCGCTGAGCTCCTGGTCGTAGGTCATATCGGCCGTGCGGGACAGGATCTCCGCCCGGTTTTTTGCGGCATCACCGGTGAACAAAACGTCGTGGCTCTCTCCTTCGAGCAGATAGACCAGATGACCGGGGGTGTGGCCGGGCGCGCTGTACGCCGAGATCCCCGGCAGTATCCGCGCGCCCGGACCGATGCGGCTGATCTGCGGAGACGTCGAGAGCTCGCGCACGTACAGTTCCGGTACTGGCGTAATTCCCCAGGGTTCCTGGAGAGCCCATTCGAGCTCGCCGCCATCGATGAGCACCTTGGCCCCGGGGAACATCACCCAATTCACCGAGTGGTCCCAGTGGGAATGTGTCAGCAGCACGTGCGTTACGTCGCCCGGTGTGAGCCCATGTGCCGCCAAGCGGTCGAGCAAAAGCTGACGCTGCGCAAATGAACCGACGTCGATCAGCACCACGTTGCCGTGCCCGCGCAGCAGTGCAATCGTGCTCCAGCCGAGCGCGCCGTGGCAGACCGATTTTCCCGGATAGCCCTGGACGATGATATCGATCTGCCAGCCATTGACCTCGACCAGCCGGCCAACCTGCTCGGTCGTTTTCATCTCACTTCCCTCGTCTCGGCTCCCGTCGCACCCAGCGGAGCTAGGCCGCCCAAGCGTAAGCGCCGGGGCGCGGCACTTTCAGATGCCCATGTAGACGCGCTGCACTTCCGGATTCTCCGCCAATTCGGCCGCCGAGCCAGAAAGTACGCTGCGTCCGACCTGCAGCACGACTGCATGGTCCGCAAATTCCAGCGCCAGCTCCACTGACTGCTCGGCCAGCAGGATCGTCATTCCTTGGCTGTGCAGACGGCTGAAGGTCTCGTACATCGTCTCGATCACGGCCGGTGCGAGGCCGAGGCTCGGCTCGTCCAGCATCAGCAGCTTCGGGTTGCTCATCAGGGCGCGTCCGACAGCGAGCATCTGGCGTTCGCCGCCCGACATCGTGCTGACACGCTGCCGACGGCGCTCAGCGAGCCTCGGAAACAGCGTATAGACGCGCTCGAGTAACTCCGGCAGAAGGCTTCGATCGGCGAGTGGCGTGGCGCCGAGGTGCAGGTTGCCTTCGACCGTCTGCTGGGTGAACAGCCGCCAGCCTTCCGGCGACAGCGCCAGTCCCTTCCGCACGATCGCGTAGGCTGGGCGTCCGGCGATCTCTTCACCATCGAAGATGATACTGCCGGCCGAAGCAGGGATGAGCCCGGCAATGGCATTGAGGGTGGTGGTCTTGCCAGCGCCGTTCGATCCAAGCAACGCCACCACGCCGCCCTGCGGAACATCGAGCGAGACGTCGGCGACGCCGATCAGGTCGCCGTAGCGAACCTCGAGATTGCGTACGCTCAGCAACGGCGCGGTCATGTCGCGACCCGGCCGGGTGAGCGTTGCGCGACCCTGGCGCCACGCTTACCGAGATAGGCTTCGATGACCTGCGGCTCGCGCATGACGGCGGCCGGGGACCCATTGGCGATCACACGCCCCTGGTGAAAAACGACCACCCGCTCAGCCAGCGTGACAATCACCTCCATGATGTGCTCAACGATCACCAGCGTGACGCCGCTGGCGTGGATACGGCGGATGAGCTCGATGGCCTGGCGCACCTCCGTCGGAGTCAGACCCGCCATTGCCTCGTCGAGCAGCAGCACACTGGGCTCGGTGGCCAGCGCACGGGCAATTTCGAGCCGCTTCCGGCCGGGCGTGCCGAGACTGCGCGCCGAGGCGTCGGCGAGGGGCGCAAGCCCGACCCGCTCGATCACGGCCCGCGCCCGTTCGCGTGCTTCCGAGGTGCTGGCCGTGCGAAGAAAGGCGCCGATCATCACGTTGTCCAGCACGCTCATGCCTTCGAACGTCAGCGGCACCTGGAAGCTGCGCGCGATACCCAGCGCTGCACGTGCCTCCGGCGGCAGGGGGGTCACGTCCTGACCGCGCAGATGAACGGTACCGGCAGTAGGCTTCAGATCTCCGGTCAGGCAGTTGAACAAAGTCGACTTGCCTGCACCGTTCGGGCCGATCAGACCCAGGATCTCGCCCTCGCGGACCTCGATCGTGGCATCATCGATCGCCTTGAGCCGATCGAACGTCATCGTGATCCCGCGCGCCTCAAGCATCGCCGCGCACTCCCGGGGTTGCTTTGCGGGAGCGTCGTGGCAGGCGTTGCAGCAGGTCGAGCAGCCCGCCGGGCTGGAAGCGTGCCAGCAGCATGATGATCGTCCCGTAGACGACGAAGGTGAGGCCCCTGCCGGCGCCGCCGAACATGCTGTTGGAAATTTCCTCCAGCGGCACGAGTATGACTGCGCCGACCAGCGGCCCGAACAGGTATCCCGCGCCGCCCAGCGCCGCCATGATCAACATCTTCACCGAGATCAGGATTCCGAGACCTGAATCCGGATCGACGAAGCCGAACATGATGGCATAGAGCGATCCAGCCACGGCGGTCACCGCGGCACTGAACATGAAGGCCCACAGCTTGTAGCGCCCAGCCGCAACGCCAAGGGCGCGGGCGGCGCGTTCGCTGTCCTTGATCGCGCGCAGATAGTAGCCCATTCGGCTGTTCTCCATGCGCCATGTCAGTGCCAGAGTGCAGATCAAGACAGCCAGGAACAGGTAGTAGTAGGGCAGCGCCGAGATGAACGACAGGTCCATGATGGTCCTCGGCACCGCGGGCCCACTCAGGCCGACAGCCGCACCGAGGAACTCGGAATTGATCACGATCAGGCGCACCAGTTCCGCCACGCCAATGGTGGCCATGCTGAAGTAGTGCCCGGACAGCCGCAATGTCGGGACACCGATGAGCGCGGCGATCAAGATGCTGGCCAAAACGCCCAGCGGCAGTCCTGCGATCGGCGGCAGGCCCAAGTGGTGGTAGACAGCGAGCGCGCCATAGGCACCGCAGCCGAAAAAGACGACATGGCCGATCGACATCTGGCCGGCATAGCCGCCCAGGATGTTCCATCCGGAAGCAGCGATCGCGTAGAGCAGCACCAGAGCGCCCACCCTTTGCTGGAACGGGGTTTGCCAGACCAGCGGATAGACGGCGATGATGCCGAACCAGATGGCGGGCCAGAGCAGCCTTCTTAGCGAAACTGAACTCTGCCCAGCGAGCTTCTTGCCCAGAACAGGTGAGCGCTCCAGGCCTCGTGACACTTGGCTCATCAGGCCTTTCCCATCAGGCCCTGTGGCCGCAGCCACAACACCGCGACGAACAGCGAATAGACGACGATGTCTTTGTAAACCGCGCCGATCCAGTAGGCAGAGAGTGACTCGATGACCCCGATCAGCAGCCCTGCCACCAGCGCACCCGGCACGCTGCCGAACCCTCCCAGGCAGACGGTGACGAAGGCGACGATCACCAGCGTCTCGCCCACCGTCGGCGTGATGTAGAAGAACGTGGCGAACAGCGCGCCGGCGACGCCGGTTGCGGCAGCCGCGAGCCCCCACGCGACGGCCTGCATCCGGTGCGGCTGGATACCCATCAGCTGCGCCGCTGCCTGATCCTCGGCAACCGCCAGCATGCGGCTCCCGAGTGCAGTCCGGGTCAGCAGCAGGTGCAGGGCCGCAGTCACAAGCAGGGCGACTACGCCGGCGAGCAGTCGAGACGACGGCACCCGGATGCCGCCGAAGTCAAACGTGCCGCCGACGAGGTTGTCCGGCAACGAAAGGAAATTGCTGCCGAAATACCAAAATACCGCGTATCTCAGGAACAAAGCCAATCCAAAGGTGCCCAGGATCTGCGCGATCATCGGGCCGTGCATCACGTGACGCACCAGCGAGAAGTAGACGATGATGCCGATGGTGGCCATCAGCAGCGCCGCAATCGGGACCGAGCCCGCGGGTCCGATGCCCAGCGTCTGCCACAGCACGAAAGCCGTGTACATCGCCAGCATGACGAAGTCGCCGTGGGCGAAGTTGACCACGTTCATCATGCCCCAGATCAACGTCAGGCCCGAGGCGAACAGCGCATAGAGCGCGCCCAGGAGGAGACCACTGACGACCACCTGCAGGAGCGACATACTCATACGAGAGGGGATCCGAAAACCTGGGCCGGCGCAGGACACTCCTCAGCGGAGCGCCTGCTGAGCCGAAGTCGACATGTGTTGGAGCGCGGCAAACGGCGGCCTCACCAACCTTTGTACGGCAGCATCAGCGGCGCCGTAGCTGCCTCGCTTGGCCAGACAGCGACATAGCGGTCGGCCTGGAGCTGGATCAAAAGCGCATCGGCCAGGATGTTATTGCCCTTCTCGTCGAACTTGACGCCGCGGTAGCCCATCATCAGCTGGTTCGGCTTGAGGTCGGTCGCCCTCAAGGCCGCCTGGATCTTGGCGGGCTCGGTGGACCCGGCGCGATTGATCGCATCGGCCAGAACGAACAAGCCCTGCATCGCCCGGCCGGCCGTATCATCGAGGTCGGCCCCGCGAATTTCCTTGTACATCTCGTTGATGAGGTACGTCGTGCTGCCCGGTTTGCCGATATCCCATGCCGAGCGATTGATCGCCCCTTGGGCGATGCTGCCGACGGTCTTGATGAAGGCGCCGTCGGAAAAGCCGGAGTCGTCGCCGATCAACACCGGCGGCTTGTAGTCCATCGCCTTCATCGTTTTCATGTAGAGGATAGCGTCGGAGGTGTAGCTGACAAAGATGACCACGTCCGGCTTGCTGTCCTTCAACTGCAGCACCTGCGACTGCACATCGGTCGTGTTGGCGCTATAAGGGATCTCCAGGCCAATATTGAAGCCGAACTCCTTAGCCGTTTCGCGCAAGACCGTGGCGATGGATGTGCCGTATTCGGTGTTCTCGTTGACAACGGCGATCAGGTCGATCTTCTGGCCCTTTTCCTTCAGATCCTTCAGAAATCTCATATAGGTTTTGGCGATATCGGCCGCGATGGGAGTGGTGCGGAAGAACCACTTGAAACCCCGCTCGGTGAGGTTGGCCGCCACCGACTCGCCATTGACGAAGGGGATGCCGTATCGCTCGGCGATGGCACTGGCAGTCAGCGTGATGCCCGACTGGTAGGCTCCGGTGAGGGCATGGACTCCTTCCGCTGTAATCAGGCGCAACGCCTGGTTCTGCCCGGCCGCAGGAGTACCCTGGTTATCCGCGAAGATGATTTCTATTTTTGCGCCGTTCAGCCCTGGCAATCCCTCACCTTTGGCGAGCGTCAGATCGCCCAGTTCCGGATGGTCATTGTTGATCACGTCCATCGCCACCTCGAGCGCCGCCTTGGCGGATTCGCCGGCGCTGGCGGCATTGCCACTGAGCGGATAGATGGCGCCGATCTTGACAGTGTCCTGCGCAAAGGCGGGTCCGGCGGCCAACGAGGCCGCAGCAAGAGCTCCGAAAAGAGCGAGGGTGAACCACTGGCGCAATCGATGAAATTTGATGACAGCTGGTGCACACGGGACTGAACACAGAATTCCCATGGACTGACTCCTTCTACAGGTTGTCGAATGCGCTTTGACTGCGCTGTGGATTATCAGCTGTCGTATCTTCGAGCAGTTTAGTGGATGTGGGTTCGGGAATCCAGTATGGTGAACATAAGCCGTCAGAGCAAAACACTATCTGAGGCTCGTAAAAGGTAATAGCCCTGGACAGACACATTTGTAACGGTGCTGGACGGAGTTGCCGTCATGCATCAGTAAATTGGAAGACCTTGAATCCTCGATGCAGAATATTTTCGCTCACAAACCGAGCTCGAGTTGTTCTGAAGTCGCTCCAGTGCCGAGCTTCGATACGCTCACGCCCAGCAGGCGAATACCCAACCTCACCGGGTAGACAGACTGGACCAACGAAACGCTGACCTCGCGTAGTTGCTCACAGGTGGCGACAGGCGCCCGTAGGGTCCGGCTGCGGGTCACCTGCCGGAAATCGGCGAATTTGATTTTGACCGTTACAGTTCGTCCAAACACCTGGTGTTTTTCGCACCAAGCCCAAACGTCGTCCGCCATCGCTCTGACACCGGCCTCGATCTCGGCCGGCGTGGTCAAGTCCTCGGCGAACGTGGTCTCCGAGCCTGATGACTTGCGCGGTCGGTCCGGCCTCACGAGGCGGTCGTCTTCGCCCCGCGCGATGGCGTGATACCACGCGCCGGATTTGCCGAAGTGCTGCTGCAGGAAGGCGAGAGATTTGTCACGAAGGTCGGCCCCGGTGTGGATGCCGAGTGCTTTCATCTTGTCGGCCGTCGCCGGCCCGATGCCGTGGAATTTGCCGACCGGCAACTCCGCGATGAAACCGGGCCCCATCTCTGGCGTAATGACGAATTGACCGTTGGGCTTACGATAATCGGAGGCCAGCTTCGCCAGGAACTTGTTGTAGGAAATGCCCGCAGATGCCGTGAGGCCGGTCTCGGCGAGAATCCTCGCACGAATCTCTTTGGCGATGGCCGAGGCCGTGGGAACGCCGCGCAAGTTCTCCGTGACATCGAGATAGGCCTCGTCCAGCGACAGCGGCTCGACCAGCGGCGTGTAATCCGCGAAAATGCGCCTGATCTGCTCGGATACGGCCCGATAGACCTCGAAGCGCGGTGGCACGAACACCAGCTCGGGGCACTTCCGTAGCGCCGTTGTCGAGGGCATGGCCGAACGCACACCGAACTTGCGGGCTTCGTAGCTTGCCGCGGCAACGACACCCCTCTTCCCCGCGTGACCGACCGCCACCGGCCGACCGCGAAGTGTCGGATCGTCCCGCTGCTCGACCGACGCGTAGAACGCATCCATGTCGATATGAATAATCTTTCGGACTGGCGTCTCGCTCATTTCCGGCCAACATTATCGGCCCGGCCCGTGCCACTGGAGACCGCCCAGCATTCAGGCGATCGGACCGGATGGGGGATGCCAGCTAAGGTGTCACCGAAATCTGGCGCTTGAGGCACCTCAGCGCAAAGCTTGATCGCGTCTGACGAATTCCGGGGATCCGGTAGAGGCGCTCTCGCAGAAACCGTTCGTACCCCTCCGTGCCGTCGATCGCGATCTTGACGAAGTAATCGTATTCGCCGGTGGTCAGGTAGGCCTCGAGCACTTCGGGGAAGTCTGCCAGCGCTCGACCGAACTTCTCCAGGATTTCGTCATCATGACGCTCGAGGCTGACCTCGAGGATCACGGTTTCCGACATACCGAGCTGCTTCTGGCTGAGGACCGCAGCATAGCCCTCGATGTAGCCGCTCTCCTCGAGCCGCCTCACGCGCTGCCAGCACGGACTCGATGACAGTCCGACTCGCTCAGCGAGCTCGGCGTTCGAGAGGCGGCCGTTCTTCTGCAGCTCCCGGAGGATCGCGCGATCGATTTCGTCGAGCCGCTTCATCGTGGCTCGGGTCGGTGCTAACTTGGTCATGCAAGGACTCGCATGGAACGAAATTCGCCGTATCGCGATTATTACAGATAAATCTTCTGCTGTGCCGTCAATCGGCAGCAACTTCAAAAGAACCTTCTGGGCGAATTGCCCTAGCTTTTGCAGTTGAGGCACTCGGGCATGGGCTGCACGGGCGATTGCCCACAGCCCATCCCGCACGGAAGGCAGACTCACATGGCCGTTCGCGCCCCGCTCCGCTTGCACGTTCCCGAGCCGGAGTTTCGCCCCGGCAGCAAGCCTGACTTCAGCGGCGTTCCCATTCCGAAGGCCGGCAGCGTGCGCAGACCTCCCGTGGACGTGCCTCCGGAAGAGATCCGGGACCTCGCTTACTCAATCATCCGCGTGCTCAACCGGGCCGGCGAGGCCGTCGGGCCATGGGCTGGCACGCTGAGCGACGATGAGCTGCTGGCCGGGCTCAAGACCATGATGAAAGTCCGCGTCTACGACCAGCGGATGCTCATGGCCCAGCGGCAGGGCAAGACGTCCTTCTATATGCAGTGCACCGGCGAGGAGGCCATTGCCTGCGCCTTTCAGACGGTGCTCCAAAAGGGGGACATGAACTTCCCGACCTACCGCCAGCAGGGGCTGCTGATCACTGCCGGTTACCCGCTGGTCGATATGATGTGCCAGATCTATTCCAACAGCCGTGATCCACTGAAGGGCCGGCAGCTGCCAGTGCTCTACAGCTCGAAAGCGCACGGCTTCTTTTCGCTTTCCGGCAATCTTGGCACGCAATACCCGCAGGCTGTCGGCTGGGCCATGGCATCGGCCATCAAGGGCGACACGCGCATTGCCGCGGCATGGATCGGCGACGGCTCGACGGCCGAATCCGATTTCCACGCGGCGCTGGTTTTCGCGTCGACCTACAAGGCGCCGGTCGTGCTCAACATTGTCAACAATCAGTGGGCGATCTCGACTTTTCAGGGGATTGCCCGCGGCGGGTCCGGCACGTTTGCGGCTCGCGGGCTCGGGTTCGGCATTCCGGCGCTCCGCGTCGATGGCAACGACTACCCGGCCGTGCATGCGGTCGCCCAATGGGCGGTCGAGCGGGCGCGGAGAAATCTAGGGCCGACGCTCATCGAGTACGTCACCTACCGCGCAGGAGCCCATTCCACGTCGGATGATCCATCCGCGTACCGGCCCAAGGAGGAGTCGGAGGCGTGGCCGCTGGGCGACCCGATCGTGCGCCTGAAGAACCACCTCATCGTCAAAGGCGTGTGGTCGGAGGAGCGGCACAATCAAGCCGCCGCGGAGGTCGAGGCGGAAGTCGTTGCCGCTCAGCGTGAGGCCGAAAGCTACGGCACGCTGCACACCGGCCCGAGGGCGCTGGCGCGAGACATGTTCATTGACGTCTTCAAGCAGATGCCGCCGCACCTGAGGCGCCAGCGGCAACAGGCAGGTTTCTAGACCATGCCGACGATGACCATGATCGAGGCGATCCGCGATGCGCACGACGTGATGATGGCGCGTGATGAGAACGTCGTGGTCTTCGGCGAGGATGTTGGCTATTTCGGCGGCGTTTTCCGCTGCACCAAGGGCCTGCAGGAGAAATACGGCCGAACGCGCTGCTTCGATACCCCTATCAATGAAAGCGGCATCGTCGGAACCGCGATCGGCATGGCCGTCTACGGCCTGCGCCCCTGCGTGGAGATCCAGTTCGCCGACTACATGTATCCGGCTTACGACCAGATCGTCTCGGAGGCGGCGCGGCTGCGCTATCGCTCGGCGGGAGACTTCTCGGCGCCGATCACGATCCGCATGCCGACCGGCGGCGGCATCTTCGGCGGCCAGACACATTCACAAAGCCCGGAGGCGCTGTTTACGCACGTCTGCGGTTTGAAGACGGTAGTGCCGTCCAATCCCTTTGACGCCAAGGGTCTGCTGATCGCCTCCATCGAGGATGACGATCCGGTGATCTTCCTCGAGCCGAAGCGGCTCTACAACGGGCCGTTCGACGGCCACCACGACCGTCCCGTCGTACCGTGGTCGAAGCATCCGCTGAGCGAGGTGCCAGAGGGCTATTACACGGTGCCGCTCGGCACTGCGGTGGTCCGGCGGCCGGGTAGCGCTGTCACCGTGCTCGCCTACGGTACGATGGTGTACGTGGCCGAGGCCGCCGCCGAGGAGTACGGGATCGATGCCGAGGTCATCGATCTCAGAACGCTGCTGCCGCTCGACACCGAGACCATCATCGCATCGGTGCAGAAGACGGGCCGCTGCGTCATCGTCCACGAGGCGACCCGGACCAGCGGCTTCGGTGCGGAGCTGGCCGCCATCGTGCAGGAGAGCTGCTTCTACCATCTCGAGGCGCCGATCGAGCGCGTCACGGGCTGGGACACGCCGTATCCGCATGCTCAGGAGTGGGACTACTTCCCAGGACCGCGGCGCGTCGGTGAGGCCCTGAAACGCGTGCTGGAGGCGTAATCCATGGCAGAACGCGTCATCAAGCTCCCGGACATCGGGGAAGGGGTTGCCGAGGTCGAGATCGCCGAGCTGCCGGTTTCAGTGGGAGAGATGGTCCGAGAGGGTGACGTATTGGCGTCCGTGCTGACCGACAAGGCAACCGTCGAGATTCCCTCTCCGACGGACGGGCGCGTGGTCTGGATCGGATTTGAGGTCGGCGACAAGGCGGCTGTCGGATCACGGCTGATGACGCTGGAGGTTGCCGAAGCGGCCGGTGAGGCCAAGAGCGATCGAGGCAAGGCGGCTCCCGCCGCAGCTGAAACAGCCATCGCAGCTTCCGCCGAGGCTCAGGCGCAGCAGCTGCTGGCGGCGACGCTGGCCAAGTCACCGCCCCCTGTGGCGCCATCTGCGCGAGGGGAGGCGACGGCAGCGCAAATGACAGCGCCCCCACCAACGCCGCCGATGGTGCGGACGACCGCACCAAGTGGTTCCGCCAGACCCGAGCGCCCGTTGGCGTCCCCAGCGGTGCGCGCCCGCGCGCGCGATGCGGGCGTCGACCTTCGCTTCGTCAAGGGAAGCGGGCCGGCCGGACGCATCCTGCACGAGGACATCGAGGCCTACATTGCCGGCCGCGGCGAGACCCGCCCCGCGCCGGGGTTGGTGCCGAACACATCGATCGAGGAAATCAAAGTCGTCGGGCTGAGGCGCAAAATCGCCCAGCGGATGCAGGATACGAAGCGCCGCGTTCCGCACTTCTCCTACATCGAGGAGGTCGACGTCACCGACCTCGAGGCGCTGCGCACAGACGTCAATGCAAACAGGAAACCTGGTCAGCCGAAGCTGACGGTGCTGCCGTTCCTCATGCGCGCGCTCGTCGTTGCCCTGCGTGACTATCCGCAGTTGAACACGCGCTACGACGACGACACCGATGTGCTCCATCGATATGGCGGGGTGCACATCGGCATCGCCATTCAGACGCCGAACGGCTTGATGGTCGCCACGGTGCGCCATGCCGAGGCGCGCACGATCTGGGACTGCGCGAGCGAGGTGCAGCGGCTCAGCGAGGCGGCGCGCTCCGGCACCATAAGCCGCGAAGAGCTTGCCGGGTCGACGATCACAATAACCAGCCTCGGTCCGCTCGGCGGCCTCGCATCGACACCCGTCATCAATGCGCCCGAGGTGGCGATCATCGGCGTCAACAAGATCGCGATCCGGCCGGTGTGGCGCGGGACGAGCTTCGAGCCGCGCAAGGTGATGAACCTGTCCTCCTCGTTCGACCACCGCATCATCGACGGCTGGGACGCCGCCCAATTCATCCAGCGGCTGCGATCGCTGCTCGAGTCACCGGCCAAAATTTTCATGGAGACGTAGATGGAGCCGATCTCCTGCACCGTGCTCGTGCTCGGCGGAGGACCGGCAGGCTACGTGTGTGCGATCCGTGCCGGTCAGCTCGGGCTCGACGTGGTGCTGGTCGAAGCCCGGCATCTCGGCGGGACCTGCCTCAACATCGGCTGCATCCCGTCGAAGGCGCTGATCCACGCCGCCGATCAGTTCTACCTTGCCCGGCGATTTGCCGCCGGCACTGCTCCTGGGGTGCGGGTAGCCGAGCCGACGTTCGATTTGCCTGAAACAATGGCCTGGAAGGACGGCATCGTTTCAAAACTGCGGGGCGGCGTATTCGGCCTTCTGCGCCGGGCCAAGGTCAAGGTGGTGACCGGCACCGGCGTTCTGCGCGACGGGAAGACGTGCCTCGTCGAAACCGAGACCGGCGACCAGATGATCACGGCTGAGCACGTGGTCATCGCAACAGGGTCCGAACCCGTATCTCTGCCGAACCTGCCGTTTGGCGGCCCGGTGGTATCGTCCGCGGAAGCTCTTTCGTTCGATACGCTGCCACAGCGTCTGGTCGTCGTGGGCGGCGGATACATCGGCCTGGAGCTCGGCACGGCTTTCGCCAAGCTTGGCTCTGCGGTCACCGTGGTCGAGGCGACCGAACGCATTCTGCCGCAGTACGACGCGGAGCTTACCCGACCGGTGCTGTCGCGCCTCGAGAAGCTGGGGGTTCGCGTGTTGCTCAAGGCCAAGGCATTGGGCCTCGATTCCGCGGGCACGGCGCTGAAAGTCATGCCGGACGGCGGCGAGGAAGAGCGTATCAGCGCTGACAAAATTCTGATGACCGTGGGGCGGCGGCCGCGGCTCGAGGGCTACGGACTGGCCGAGCTCGATCTGGAGATGAACGGCACGGCCATCTGGATCGACGATCAGTGCCGCACATCGATGCGGAACGTCTGGGCGATCGGCGATGTCACCGGCGAGCCGATGCTCGAGCACCGGGCCGTTGCGCAAGGGGAGATGGTGGCCGAAATCATCGCCGGCCACAAACGGTCGTTCGACAAGGTCGCAATTCCGGCCGTTTGCTTCACCGATCCTGAGATTGCCAGCGCAGGGCTGTCGCCGGATGAAGCCCGGTCGGCGGGGTTACCAATCAAGGTCGGCACCTTTCCCTTTGCAGCCAACGGCCGTGCCGCGACTCTTGGATCGGAGGACGGATTCGTGCGCATTGTCGCCCGCACCGACAATCACGTGATCCTCGGAATTCAGGCCGTTGGCCAGGGCGTGTCGGAGCTGTCCGGCAGTTTCGCATTGGCGCTGGAGATGGGCGCACGTCTCGAAGACGTCGCCGGCACCATTCACGTCCACCCGACCTTGAGCGAATGTTTGCGCGAAGCCGCTGCTGCGGCGCTCGGTCAACCGCTCCATGCTTGAGTCGCGCGATAGCGCGCTCAATCGGCGTGACCATTCCCTCGAGGATCGAGCGCGCTGGCCGATCCAACGCTGCATGGACTGCAACACGGATTTGCGATGGCAACTACGGCAGGCGAACTTGGGCTGACCTACGGGCTGTTTCGGCGCTGCTCGGTCACGCTGCTGGCGGGGGCTGCGGATGCATGCCGACTCAGTCAAATTCGAGCGAGCGGTAGATCTCGTCCTCCTGAGCGAAATGCAGCCGCGTAATGGCCTCGAGGCCGTGGAGGAGCCGCTCGATCTCGTACCGCTGCGTGCTGTTGGGACCAGCCACGGGGAGCGCCTTTCGCAGCGACGTGAGAGCATGCACCTGGCGCTGGATCTCCATGTGGGTCCGGCTCATCCCGGCCAAGGCGTTGGGATCGCCAGCGCTCCTCCGGATGCGGCTGTAGACCTGCTCGTCCTCCCGCCTCTCATGAGGAAGCAGCCGCTCACGCAAGACAGTTTCGAGAGCTGCGAGCTCCCGTGCGACGTCCGGTCCTGAGAGATGCCGGATGCGGTCGGCAGTGTAGCGGATGCTGTCGACCACCTCCGCCAGACTGCGGTGCTCGGCTTCGAGAGCCTGAAGCTCCTCGCTGCTCAACGTGCGAGGCTTCAGCCGCACCCACAGCGGCACACCGAGCGCCCGAAGCGCGTTGAGTATGACGAGCAGATCGATGCCCTCCTGCAGAAGCGCACCCTGAACGGGGCTCAGATAGCCGAAGGCGGCAGCGAACATTCCGGCACCTGAGAGCCCCATGCCTGCAAGGACGCTCTGCAAGGCGATACCACGCGACCGGCGTGCAATTCGAACAGCGTCTACGAGCCGATCGAGCCGGTCGACGAGAATGACGACATCGGCCGCCTCCGACGAGGCCGCCGCACCGCGCGCTCCCATGGCGACGCCGAGATCGGCTGCGGCAAGCGCGGGCGCATCGTTGATGCCGTCCCCGACCATCATCACCGGCCCGCGGCTCTTCTCCTCGTAGACGGCTCTTGTTTTGTCCTGCGGCTGCAGCTCGCTCGCAACGTGGTCGAAGCTGAGGAAAGCGGCGACGCTGGCTGCCAGATCGGCCCTGTCACCCGTGACGAGAACGATCCGATCGACGCCGACGTCGCGCAAGTTCCTCAGTACAGTGCCGGCTTCGGGTCTCACCTGGTCGGCGAGGAGAAAGGCCCCCGCGAGCTTCCCGTCGATGGCGGCCGCGACTGCGACCGTCCCATCGCGCCGGATCCAGGTATCAATCTCGTCAGTGAACCCGTCGGCTTCAACGGTCGATTTCACGAACTCCCATCCGCCGACCGCCAGTGAGTGGTTGCCGACTCTCCCGCTCACGCCGAAGCCCGGCAGCTCGCGAACGCCCGTCGGGGTCTCGAGAGCGAGACCCCGCTCGCGCGCCGCCGAGACGAGCGCCTGCGCGATCACGTGGTGCGACCCCTGATCGAGGGAGGCGGCAAGGCGCAGCACCTCCAGCGGGTCGAGATCTGTCCTGGCCTTCATCTCGATGAGGCGTGCGCGGCCGTCCGTGATGGTACCCGTCTTGTCGAGGAAGACCGTCTTGATGCGGGCGAGCAGCTCCAGTGCACCACCACCCTTGACGAGAACACCCCTTTTTGCGCAGCGCGACACGCCCGAAATGATCGCTACCGGAACGGCGAGGATGAGCGGGCATGGCGTGGCGACGACGAGCACGGCGAGCGCCCTTACCGGATCGCCGCTCAGCAGCCATGCTCCGCCTGCCATGGCAAGAGTGATGGCAAGAAAGACCAGCGCGTACTTGTCGGCGAGGCGGGACATAGGGGCCTTCGCCGCCTGTGCCGCCTCGACGAGACGGATGATACCCGCGTATGTGCTGTCGGAAGCGGTGCTGGTAGCCTGCAGCTCGAAGGCATCCCCGGCGTTGGTGGAGCCGCTCATCACCGGCTCCCCGGCCGCGCGGCGAACCGGCAGCGCCTCCCCGGTGAGAGCGGATTGGTCGAGGACGGCCGCATCGCTTTTTACCGTCCCGTCGACGGGGACAACCTCCCCGCGGCGCACCAGGATACGATCCCCTACCTTGAGCTCTTCCAGTGCGACCTCCTCGAGCTGGCCGTCCGAGGAGCGCGCTGCGGTTCGGGGCAACCGACTTAGCAGCGCCGTCATCTCTTGCCTTGCCCGCCTCTGGGCCAGGCCCTCCAGCGCCTCGCCGCCGGTGAACATCAGCGCCACTATGATGCCGGCGAGATGCTCGCCGAGAACGAGGGTGCCCGCCATGGCGAGCGCAGCAATGAGGTCGAGCCCGTACTCGCCGCGGCTGAAAGTCAGCGCTACGTCTACGAGGAGTACGGCAAGGACGACAGCCGTTCCAACCAGCCAAAACGAGCTGGAAAGCTCCGCGCGGCCGTAAAGCAGCGCTATTCCGCCGGCGACGAGCAGCGCCGATGTGACCGGCAGCAGCAGCCGTTTCACGGCGGGGTCGCCCCGGAGCAATGCGTGAGCCACTGCCCCACTCTGTAGCAAGCCTTGGACCTTCACTCCTCGAGATTGGCTCTGCCCCATAGGTAAGTCCTCAAAGCGATAGCGGATCCGCCGTTGACGGCCCCAAATAACCCGATGCTGCTGCACTACAAGCTCTCGGTGCCAATCCGGGAAGCAAGCGTTGTTATGAGACGGGTGGACGACTTCTCGCGCCGAAACGGATGACGGATGTAAGGCGAAGGACCAGCACCCAGACCCCGCTCCGCGCTTATGATTACGGGGTCCGATCTCAACCCAGTGCGCTTCGGCGAGCTCGGAGAATGAACAAATACGCTGACTCTGGTCTGGGCGAGGTTGATCCGTCGCGCCGAGCTCTCGACGAAATCTACGCAACCCTGGGGACGTCCGCCAACGGCTTGCGGGCCGAACAGGCCGCCGCTCGCCACGCGAAATATGGGCCCAATCGGATCGAGGAGCCGCGACCACTGCAGTTGATCGCCGGTCTCGCCAAGCGCTTCTCCAACCCGCTCGTGCTCATTCTTCTTTTCGCCGCCGGTGTCGCCGGGCTCACTCATGAGCATGCGAGCTTCCTGATCATCATAGCGATCGTCGTCCTGTCGGTCGTGATCGACTTCGTTCAAGAGCACCGGGCCGAGAGTGCGGCCAAGGCGCTGCGCCGGCGGGTCGCCCTGCGGGTAACGGCGGTGCGCAGCGGCGTCAACCGGGAGGTTGCGGCTTCCGATCTCGTGCCCGGTGATGTCGTATTGCTCTGCGCCGGCGATCTGGTGCCCGCCGACTGCTGCTTGATCGAAGCTCGCGACTCTACGTCAACGAGGCACTGCTGACCGGAGAGCCTTATCCTGTCGAAAAACGTGCCCATGGCTCCGAAGATGCCGGGGCGGCGACGCCCACCAACTGCGTTTTCAAGGGCAGCTCGGTCATCAGCGGCACAGCCCGGGCCGTTGTCGTAGCGACCGGTCGAGCAACGAGAATCGGGGCAATCGCCGGAGCGCTGCGCAAGGAGCCACCGCCGACCGCATTCAGCCTTGGCATTCGCCGATTTGGCATGCTGCTCCTGCGGCTCACCGTGTCGCTCGTCGTGTTCGTGCTGCTGGTGAACCTGTTGTTCGGGCCGACCGCTCCCCGAGTCGGTTCTATTCGCGCTCGCGCTGGCAGTCGGGCTCACGCCCGAATTCTTGCCGATGATCCTTACCGTGACGCTTGCTCGCGGCGCGGTGCGCATGGCGCATGAGCAGGTGATCGTGCGACGGCTTTCTGCGGTGCATGATCTTGGCGCCATGGACATTCTGTGCAGCGACAAGACCGGCACGCTGACGGAAGCACAGATCCGACTTATTCGCGAGGTTGATATCGCCGGAAATGATAGCCGCGACATTCTAACGTGGGCCCATGTCAATGCGGCTTTCGAAACCGGCTCAAAAGCCCCCTCGACGAGGCAATTCTCGAGGCGGCACCGGAGGACCTGTCGGACTGGCGCAAGGTCGACGAGGTGCCGTTCGATTTCGAGCGTCGGCGCGTATCGGTGCTTGCCGAACGCGCCGGGCGGCGATTTCTGATCGTTAAGGGTGCTCCTGAGGACGTGCTCAGGCATTCATCGACCTGGCAGGCGGCGGGGAAGGATGGCGCCAGGCCGCTCACCGACGAAAGCATCGCGATGGCTCACGCCACGCTGGCGCGGCTGGGCGAGGAAGGCTTCCGGGTCTTGGGCATCGCCTGGCGTGAGGTCGAGCCGGAGCGGAACCACTTGAGGTACATGCGCGCCAGATCGTCCATGTTGTGACGGTGCTTGCCGCCGAACAAGGAGTACGACTTGAGCATCGTGTCTTCGACGCAAGCCACTTCGATGCCATAGCGCGCCATCACGTGCAGGTCATACTTGGCGTTCTGCATGACCTTGGTGATGAGCGGCATGGACAGGACCGGCCCGAGCACGTTCAGCACAGTCGGGAGCGGGAGTTGCTCGACGCCCTGATGGCCAACGGGCACATAGCAGGCTTCGCCGGACGGGAGTGCCAGCGCAATGCCGACCAGCTCGGCCGTGTGCGGGTCAAGCCCCGTGGTCTCCGTGTCGAAAGCGCAGATCCCCTGCCGGCGAATCTGATCCTCCCACCACAACAGACGGTCTGTCGTCGTGACCAGCTCGTACTTGCCGACCAGGATGGGCGAGATTCTCGTGAGCACGGCAACCTATCCGTGTGCAGAAAGCTATTGTTCGCGCCAACTTAACGCGATTTGCTGAGCTGCCACGAAGATGTTAGTAGGCGGACATACCGGTGTGCCCTTAGCACTCTAGCGCAGATTTTGCCTAATGGAGCGGATTGTGAGCTTCGCGATTTGGAGGAAATGCGACTTTCAGATTCATTCACCCCGTGATCCCAATTGGATCAGCTCCCGGCTGATAGGACGCGGCCAAGTTCTGGAAGGGAAGAGTTCGTCCGTCACTGATGATGAGATTCACGAAGCCAGGGCTCGGTGGGCCAAAACCTTCGTCGACAAATGCTTGGAGAAGGGCCTGCAGGCAATAGCGCTTACAGATCATCATGAAATGGTGATGGTCCCTTACGTCAAAGCAGAAATTGAACGTCGCGAGAAGACCGATCCGACTTTTGATCTCTGGCTTTTCCCCGGTATGGAATTGACCGCACTGGGCGGCAAGCAATGTCTAATCTTATTCGACGCAGATCTCTCAGAAGAATGGTGGCGGCAAGCACAGGGCGCGCTCGGAATTGAATATGCCAACGTTGATGAAAACGCCGCGACCGCGCCTCCAAGGGTAACACATCTTACTTGCCACTATCCCGATATCGCAGAAAGACTGGATCAATTCGAGGGTCTCAAAGGCAGATATATCATTTTGCCGAATGTGTCACAGGGGAACGCCCATACTGTCCTAGTGAAAGGTGGTCACGGTGAATTTAGCCGAATGAAGTACGTTGGTGGTTATTTGGATAACTGCCAAACGATTAACAACCTGACATCAAAGAACCTTAGACGGTTGTCAGGGACTCACAAAAAGTGGTCTTCGCGGCATATTTATCCGCTACCTACTTCCGACAGCCGTTCTGCCGACTACAGGCAGCTCGGAGAAAACGACACTTGGATCAAACTAGCCCAACCTACAGCCGAGGCAATCAGACAAGCGTTCCTCGGACATAAGTCTCGCATCCGCATCGAAACACCTATAATACCCTCCCAATTTATTAAAGACATTACCATTCAACGATCAACAATCCTCGCACCAAACTCGATGCCGCTTAGCCCCGAATTTAACGCCATGATCGGCGGGCGCGGAAGCGGTAAAAGCTCGTTCCTAGAGTACCTTGCTTTCGGTCTGGGTCGGAGCTGTTATGACGCTCCGCGCGAGCGGTACTCTGGGAGCGGCCGGATGAAAGGCCTGATAGAAGACACCTTGCTCGAAAATACAGGCTCTGTTTCTCTAACTATTATCCAAGATGGAGCCGAGTTTAAGATCGAGCGCTCAAAAGCAAATAATCATCAACCGAAGATCACCTACCCAAACGGCGATACTCAAAGTGTTTCTCCCAAAGAGCTGCGCGATCTCTTTCCGGCGGTAGTCTATAGTCAGGGTGAGCTTTCTGAAGTCGGCAAACATACCGGGGAAGGGGCGCCTCTCTCCGAATTACTTCAGTTTGTGAACCCAAAATATAAGGAGGAAGACGACCGCCTCGCCACCGATGTTGAGTCAGCGAAAAGCACGGTGCGATCCGCGATTCAGGCCGTGGAGGATTATTGGCGGCTGCAGGCGACGCTTCGAAGACTCACTACGAACAGAGACTCTCTACGGCAGCGGATTGAGGCTCTCGAGAAAACACTGCCCACTTTGTCGGATGAGGATCAAGCCGCTGTCCAGTTTTATGACCAAGCAACAGAGTTTGAGACTAAACGCGTACAGGCTTCCAAGCATGCCGACCGGGTCATGCAAGAATTGCAAGCGGCAGCTGCCGAATTCCTTAACGAACGAGATCTTTCAAGTGAGCTGACCGGCGATGTCGTAGCGATACAAAGGGGTTACAAAGAGTTTTACGACACTCTCTCGGCTGGTCTAACCGAGTTGTGCAAAAGCCTGAAAGAGAAGCGTGAAGCATTGGCGCGATCAGAGGCCGAGTGGGCTGAAAAATACAAACAAGCACGTAAGAAGCGCGATGGCGCGTTGGAGAAACTCGGGAACCACAAGGCAGTGACCCAACAAATCATTAAGCTTCGCGAAGAAGCTACGCAGCTGACCAATAAGATCGGGGACGTTGAGACGAAATTAAGAGTCCAGGAAGAGCCATCTGTGGTGCTAAAGGAGGCCCTTGCTAAGTTGCGCCAAGCGAATCGCAACCGCGACACCCGCACACAAGAATGGGCGCGAGAAATTCAGAAACTATCGAATGAAAAGATTAAAGCGACAGTCATCGAAGATGGTGATGCCTCAGAAATCAGAGAGGCAGTGGATATCCTAGCTGCAAGAACCGGATCGCAGGAGGCTGCACGAGCCTCCAGATTGGAGGAAGCGCTGAATAGCAACACGGCAGTTGAAGTGGTGGATCAGCTACTAGAGGACTGTCTTCACCTGCTTCATTGGCGGCTATTGGGCGAAGCCGCCGGCGATGAGAGGCCAAGTTGTGAGTTCCTGATGAAGATTTTAGGTAACACTGAAAAGATCCGAGCAGCCGTCACCGAACGCCTAGACACGACACGCGTAGAAGCTTTAGCAACAGCAGTATCTCGACCCAAGATTGCGTTGTCTTACTGCGATGGCTCACGTGAGATCTCCTTCGAAAAAGCATCCGACGGTCAACGCGCAGCGGCATTGCTTTTTATGTTGTTGGAACAGCCCGGCGGCCCACTTATCATCGACCAGCCCGAAGGTGACCTAGACAACAAGATCATAGCCGAGCTTACGGAGAAACTTCACGACGCGAAGCAAAGGCGCCAGCTCATCTTCGCCAGTCACAACTCCAACATAGTAGTCAACGGCTCAGCAGAACTAGTCGGCTACCTGGAGGTAGACGTTACCGGAACGCGTCAATTCGAGTGCGCCGGCGCTATCGATGTGCCAAGGATTCGTGAGGTGATTACTGAAACAATGGAAGGCGGCGAGAAAGCATTCAAGGATCGATATGACAAGTACGGGTACTAACAGCTAATCTGACGTATCTTCCTCTGCTTGGGGACACGCGGGTGCCCCGCACAGGCTAACACTTCTGTCTGCAAGTCCGGCTTCCCTCTCGGGGCCAACCCGACGCGTCTTTCAGTACCCACGGTCACCCCTCCCCCCTCGCCCGCCCCCTCACCGCGTCGGGACTTGACAGGCGTTCCAGGGCTATTTCGGGCTGTGTGCCAGCAACCGACGAGGAACCACCTCCTGACTCAGGTGGCGAAAAAAGGGAGAAGAATCAAAGGGGTGGCGGGAGGCGTCTGGCGCACCCAAGAGGATTTGAACCTCTGACCTCTGCCTTCGGAGGACTGTGGTCTAGGCCTAACATCTTGATTCTTCTGGCCTCAACTGTGCATTTCAGTTCTGAACATTGCAAAAACATCACCGGATTCCGCGGACGCATTCCGATCGCGTCAGCGGCACGCTTCATGTAGTCAGGATGATGGTGTCCATACCTGCGTTCGAGCGTTTCCGTAGTCATGGCGAGGAAACCGGCTGCCTCCCACTTATCGACGCCCGCCTGCATCAGCCAAGTCGCCGCCGTATGGCGCAGGGTATGGGGTGTCACCTTTTGCGGCCCCGAGACCTCGAGCCCGGCCCGCTCACATGCCCCGCGGAATGCCTTTTTGATGTCCTGAATGGGATTGCCGTTTATGTGAATAACATATCCCATTTCAGTTCCCCTACGGCGAGCTCGCCTCAGATGCGGAAGTAGGCGAGCAGGAATCGGCACAGCCCCACGCTGCTTCTTCGTCCGTTTCCTGCCGTCCAACTCAAAATCTATACGCCTCCCCTCCAGATCGACCTGCGGCCAGCGCAGTGATAGGATCGCCTCCTTCCGCCGGCCGGTGTATACGCCGAGAAGGATGAACAGCGGCATGTATAGCCGTGCTTGAGGTGTTCGGCTTGCCCAGAGCAACGCGGCCACTTCCGAGCGGCTGAGCCAGCGACAACGTGACTCGGGCTCTTTGGGTAATTCGACCGGTACCGGCCGCGTGATTCGTCCCGCGGCCAGCGCATGATTGATGGCTGCCACCAGTACACCAAGTTCACGACGCGCGGTGCCGGGACTCATCGGCCGGACGAACTGTACCATTGTCTTGGCACCGCGAGGCACCGCCTCAGTTCCGCACTGAGCTCGGATGAGCGTCAACACGTTCCCATTCAGTTCGAATGCACAGATCTCGCGGCCACCGAGTAACAGGTAACCCGAGGCCGGTCGCGCTCGATTTGGCCGCACTAGCCTCCCGGACTGCGCATCGCATCCATGACGCGCTTGAGTTCGCCTATGGTGAGGCTTTCACCAGTCTAGCGCACAATCAACGTGCCGCTCTCCTTAAGGCACTTCTCGTTCATCCGGCTCGGTGGCCGGATGACGCCGCGGCATTGATCCGGGACGCTATCTGCGCCGGCAAACACCACGTATCGCAGAAGGACGATATCCGCCGCTTCCTCGGTTTCGGATTTGTAGAGGCAGATGACGCGGTGGCGTTGGGCTGCTTCCCGATGCGCCCTCGGCTGGCGCTAGAGTTTTCCGGCCTTGTTCAGCAACACGGGCTGGCGGCGTGTGCCGATTTCATGAGCGCGGCCGGAACCTTGTTCCCGATCGCACCGTGTGGCCGTTGCTCATTATAGTCTCTGCGCCAAGCCTCCAACTTTTCCGCCGCATCCGCAAGGCTCAAGAACCAGTAGGTGTTCAAACATTCCGCTCGCAGCCGGGCGTTGAATGCCTCGATGAATGCGTTGTCAGTCGGTTTCCCCGGCCGCGAGAAGTCAAGCGTGACGCCGTGCTGGTAAGCCCACAGGTCCAGATCGCGGGAGATGAACTCGGAGCCCTGATCGACGCGGATCGTCTTCGGATAGCCGGTTCGTGCACATACTCGCTCCAGCGTGGCGACGACGTCCTCACCGCGGTAGCTGAACCTGGCATCTAGCGCCGGTGAGTAGCGCGAGAAGGTGTCGACCACCGTCAGCACCCGCATCTTGCGTCCGGTGGCGAGCTGGTCGTGCACGAAGTCCATAGCCCAAACATCGTTCGGACCGACAGCCTCAGCACGGTCCTCGCGCAGCTTCGCCTTCACCCGCCGCTTCGGAGTCTTGTTCCTGAGCTGCATGCCCAACTCCTTGTAAATCCTATAGGTCTTCTTCTGGTTGATTGCCCATCCCTCCCGCCGCAGCAGGACGTGCACGCGCCGGTAGCCGAAGCGCACGCGGGTCTGGCAAATCTCTTTAATCCGCTGTTCCAGAGCGGCCTGGCCGGGCCGGCGCGACTTGTATCGATAAGTTTTCGGGTCAAACTGGATCGCCGCACAGGCACGGCGGATCGAGATGGCCCATTCGACACGCAGCGCGTCGACCAGCGCTCTCTTCCGGCCAGGCCTCAGAGCTAAATGGGATGGTTCGCCCCGTCCTCCCGTCGGAGTATGTGGCTTTGACCAAGGAGGAGATATGATGATCCGCAACAAACCGCGCAACGCGGCCGTCTATGGTGTCGATATTGGCAAGAACATCTTCCATGTCGTTGGGACAGACCCGTCGGGGCAGATCGTCCAGCGCGCAAAGTTCCGACGTGAGACTGTGCTGGCCTTCTTCCAGCGAGCAACTCCGACACTCGTAGGCATGGAGGCGTGTCCCGGTGCACAATGGCTGGCGCGGAAGCTGCAGGCCATGGGGCACACGGTTCGCGTTGTTCCTGCCCAATTCGTCAAGCCCTACGTGAAGTCGAACAAGAACGACATGATCGATGCCGCTGCTATTGCCGAAGCCATCACACGACCGACGATGCGGTTCGTCGAGGTGAAGACCTCTGAACAGGTCGATATCCAGGCCCTGCATCGCATTCGCGAGCAGATGGTGAGGAACCGAACGCGCCTGATCTGCCAGATGCGTGCCTTCTGTCTGGAGCACGGCGTCGCTATCCGCCAAGGCGCCGGCGTCTTCAAGCTTGATCTGCCGCGTGTCATTGGCGACCCGGAGAACGATCTGACGCCTACGATGCGCCGTTTGCTGGGAGAACTGTTTGAGGATCTAAAGCGGCTCGAGATACGCATCAAGGATGTGACGCGGGAGATCGAGGCCCTGGCAGCCAAGGACGATCGAGCGCGACGGCTGATGACCATCCCTGGAATTGGTCCGCTCGGTGCCACCGCACTGCTTGCATCCGCCGGGGATGCCCGGCAGTTCGGGAAGGCTCGCGACATGGCTGCTTGGCTAGGCTTGGTGCCACGCCAACATTCAACAGGAGGAAAGAGCATCCTTCTTGGTATCAGCAAACGCGGAAGCAGCTATACGCGTCGATTGCTGATCCACGGAGCTCGGTCGTGCATCATGCATCTCAATCGATCTCATGACCGGCTTGGCGCCTGGCTCGACCAGCTTCGAATTCGTATGCACCTCAACAAGGTGACAGTCGCATTGGCAGCAAAGCTGGCACGCATCGCCTGGGTGATCCTGACGAAACCTGGTGCACTTTACGAGCGCAGAGATCCGGCCGCAGCATAGCGGCCTGGACAGATTGCGAGGCTCGAGGACCGATGACGAGAAAGTCGATCGACGTGTCGTAAGCCCTATAGGCGAAAGCGGGCAATTTGCCCGGTGTATTTAGTTGGGAACGACGCGTGCAGATCTCATCATGGCCTGGCTGCAACCGCAGCCCACTCGCGAGAGGCCGGATACATTTACGCATACTGCTCTCGGCACGGTTCACGTCCCTTGCACGGACGGGGCGAACCATACATTTCGCTTGATAACGTCCTGCAGCATCTCCCGGTCGAGCGTCAGGTCCGCCACGATCTTCTTCAGACGGGCGTTCTCCTGCTCCAGTTCGCGCAGCCGCTTCATCTCCGACGGCATCATGCCGGAATACTTCTTCTTCCAATTGAAGTAGGTCGCCTGACTGATCCCCGCCTTCCGGCAGATCTCCGCCACAGGTGTCCCGCCTTCACCCTGCTTGATGATGAACGCCTTTTGCGCGTCCGTGAATTGCGATGCCTTCATCGCTTCCGCTCCTCTCCCAGCCGGGAAATGGCGCGGAAAACTCTAACCCGATTCGAGGGCATTTGACGGAAGCAGACCAGCGTGCGCCGCCGACCGCGCGACCTTTTGGGCGACCGGAACTCTAGGCCGAAAGAAGACAGCCACGGTGCAGGTTCCAGTTCCGTTAGCGATTGCCCGCCGGGCGGCTCCACACGCAATCACCGCAACGCTGGCTTGGCTGACGCCAATTGCAGACGGGCCTGCGATCGTGCAGGGCCTGCTCCAGTGCGTCGAGCACGAAGCCCGCGTGCGCCGACCGGCTGACGCGCAGCCGACGATGCGCCGGGCGTAGGCATCGACGACGAAGGCCACGTAGACGAACCCGGACCAGGTGGCCACGTAGGTGAAGTCCGACACCCACAGCATGTTCGGCCGTGGCGCCCGGAACTGCCGGTTGACGCGATCGAGCGGGCAGATGGCTGTCTTGTCGGCAATCGTTGTGCGCACCCGCTTGCCGCGGATCACCCCTTGCAAACCCATTTTCTGCATCAGCCGGGCGACCGTGCAGCGTGCCACCGCGAAGCCCTCCCGCTGCATCTGCCGCCAGATCTTGCGCACGCCGTAGACGGCGAAGTTCTCGTTAAACACGCGTCGGATCTCGCGGCTCAGTTCGGCATCGCGCTTGACACGCGGCGGCGCCGCCTCCGGACGCTCCCGGCGACGGACGTGCTCGTAATAGGTCGACGGGGCGATCGGCAGTTGCTTGCAGATCGGCTCGACCCCGTACGCAGACCGGTACTGATCGATGAACGCCGTCATGTCTTCGACCGGCGGTCGAGCTCCGCCTGCGCAAAATATGCGCTGGCCTTGCGCAGGATTTCGTTGGCCTGGCGCAGCTCGCGGACTTGGCGCTCGAGCTGCTTGAGGCGCTCCCGCTCGCTCGTCGTCAGACCGGCACGCTTGCCCTGGTCTCGCTCCGCCTGCTTCACCCATGTGGAGAGCGTCTGGGCCGTGCAGCCGATTTTGGCCGCGATCGAGACGATCGCCGCCCACTTGGATGTGTGCTCGGAACGATGCTCAAGCACCATCCGAACAGCGCGTTCACGAACTTCAGGCGAGTACTTCGGGGGAGTAGCTTGATTCATCATGGCTCCAGTCTCTCAAGAGTTGGAGCCTCCGGCAAACCCGGAGCGGTTCACGCCGCGTCCGCGCCTGCGGCGCTACTGAGCGCCTTGTAAGGCACATCGTGTTATTGGTGCGGGTCTCGACCGTACAGGCCCATTTGATCTCCCCCTGCCTCACCTACCCGCCAGCGTCAAAAGTCGCTGTACGAGCGCACGTCAAACGAGCAAACGGCAATCTAACAGAGAGGGTCAGCAGGCAACTTTGAGACCTGTGAGAGAGAACTGCTGGCCCACTTTGAAAAGCATGTCGTGACGATTGCGTAGTGGTCGGAACTCTCCGAGTTGCACAGATTAGACTCACTCTGAGCCCTTCGCACTGCACCATTGCATATGCCTCAAATACCCCCATGTCCCCCACAGATCGCAAGGCATCACAGAAGGCTCGGTGCGGCGCTGATTGGGTGCATTGTAGCACGTTCAAAGATCAGCATGATTTGCGTTCTGTTATGTGCTTGCGCAACTGGTCAGGCAATCCTGCCCCCCACCGGGGGAATCGCCATCCGCAATCTATCGAGGTCCCCGCACAAAAAATTGCGCCAAAACTCATCTGGCAGTGTTCATTCGCCGCGAACAGCCCCCTTACGGGTCGAGAAGCCAATTTCGGCCAACGTCCCCAACGCGATCGCAAAGAGAACCTTATAAATCCCCTTGTCTACTACTTGTCCCCAAGATGAGGACCCCGGCGCGTAGAGTCTCAATGCTTCCTCGTATGATGGTGCGTTGTGAAATCCCGTGGCAATAATGATCCCCAAAAAAAGTTGCATGCCGCCAGCGAGAAGCACCAAAACCGCTGCAATTCGCGCCAAATGAGTGAACGTCATTTTCGTATCCCCTCAAGTTGCTTGATTCGCTCAGTCTCGTTGGCCCTCGTAGGCCTCCTCAGCCAGTGAACTGGCCTCCTTGTCCTTCTCGTTCAACGAGCAGGACTCCACGCATTCCCTCAACTGCTTGATATGGGCAGGCCAGCAACTACCAGTGAAGGGTAAGCGAGGCTCAGCGGAACAGCAAGGCTCCCCCTGGACAAGCAAGGAAGTCCGCACGCTTGTCGAGAGGGCTCCTGATACCCTCTTGCGGGACTGCGTAAGGATCGCTGCCTTGTCTGGCGTGTCTCTGAGCTATTTGAGATGCGTGTAAGGGACATTCGAGACGGGCTATTCCACGTCAATGAGGGAAAAACAGAAGCGAGCATTCGCGCCGTTCCGATCCATTCGGAATTGGCAGAAGTCATCAAGAATAGGACTGAGGGCAAAAAGCCTGATGATTACCTCATCCATGAGATCAAGAGAGACACCAAAGGCGTCCTAAGGCGCTCTGCCGTGTTCGTGAAGCGTTTCGGCAGATATCGCGACAAAGTGTTCCCCGAGTACCGGAGTAACGGACACAGGCAGGCGGCGAAAGTGTTCCACGACCTGAGGGCTCACTTCATAGACGAGAGGCTCAAGCGAGGGGTTCCTTTGGAAATCGTGAAGGATTGCGTTGGCCACGAGCAAGAAGGCGTTACACTGAGGCACTACGCGACCAAGGCGAGTATATAGCGGATCGCCTCTACGACGTGAGCGTGCTCAGGAGTGCTTCCCGCGGCTGCTCAACTAAGGAATCTCTGAACAACCCTGCCGGATGTGCGATTCTGCGGCTCTGATTCGCCGGGGGACGTCATGGGCCAGCTCAGCTTCGCATCGCTCGATTACAAGCGCACGAAGCGTGAAGTGTTCCTGGCCGAGATGGACGAGGTGGTGCCATGGGCCCGGCTGGAAGCGGTGATCGCGCCGCATTATCCCAAGGCCGGCCTGCACGGCGGCCGGCGCCCGTATCCGCTGACGGTGATGCTGCGCATCTATCTGCTCCAGCAATGGTATCAGCTGTCCGATCCCGGCGCCGAGGAGGCGCTCTACGACATCCAGTCGATGCGCGCCTTCGCCGGCCTCGAGCTTGGCCGCGATGCCATTCCCGACGAGACGACGATCCTCAACTTCCGCCATCTGCTCGAGCGCCATGAGCTGACCAAGGCGGTGTTCGCGGCGGTGGCCGAGCATCTCGCGGCCAAGGGTGCGCTGCTGCGTGGCGGCACGATCATGGATGCGACGCTGATCGCGGCGTCGCCCTCGACCAAGAACAAGGCTGGGAAGCGCGATCCCGACATGAGCCAGTCGAAGAAGGGCAATCAGTGGGACTTCGGGATGAAGGCGCACATCGGCGTCGACGCGAGAAGCGGCCTGGTGCACACGGCGGGTGTGACGACGGGCAGCGTCCACGACGCCAAGGTGATGGACAACCTGATCCGCGCGGACGACCGCGCCGTGTTCGGCGACAAGGGCTACGTCAATGAGAAGAAGAAGCGGGCGGCACGCGCGGCCGGCGTTTACTGGGCGGTGAAGGAGAAGCCGAAGGCGGGCCGGCGGCTGTCTTCCTCGCAGAAGGAGCGCAACCGCAAGCACGGGTCCGTGCGCGCCAAGGTGGAGCACGTGTTCCGCATTCTCAAATGCCAGTTCGGCTATCGTAAGGTGCGCTACCGCGGCATTGTCAAAAACGGCGCGCAGGTCTTTTCGCTGCTGGCGCTCGCCAATCTGTATCTCGCACGGCGGCGCCTGGCCGAGGCATGAAGCGTGAGCGCGGCCACGTATGGCCGCTGCTCCGAAATTTGGATCATGTTCGCCCGCCACGCCCCTCGCCGCAGCACGTGCTCCGATCAGCCGGCCCCCTTCCGACCGACTTGACCGGGAGACCGCATTGATCAGAGGTTCCCTAAGTTACCCGATCAGAGCACCAATCGACCGACCGATCATCGCTGCCAACAGCCACACGCTTCCACGACTTGCGACAGCTGATCCGAGAGTGCTCCAAACAGTATCTCAAGATGCCTCCGACCCCAAGGACGCAGTGCGAATTGGAAAAGACTATGAGGATTTTTCAGCCTCTGTGCACACCTCGGAGTAAGTCAGCACGTCATGATCTCGCGTGCCCGGGCAGATGACGATGACGGACGATGTGCAGGTGGCCATGCGCGGTTCTTAGGTGCTCGGCACGGTGAAGCTGCCCTCAGTATTTATTTGGTCTCAAGAGCGTGTTTAATTAGAAAGGCCATAGCCCATTAAGGACAGCCCACGCCGGCGGGTGCAGCAAGTTGACGTCTTTCCTGCGCGTCACATGTAGTGGACGATGATTTTGGCGTGCCAAGCTGGTTCGTAATTGTGCTTGTCTGACCGATTTTCCCCCATGTCGATCCTGATTCATCACAAGCCTGAACGTGCCGACCGCTGGCGCGAGGCACTACGACGGGAGCTGCCCGGTGTCGACATACGGGTGTGGCCTGACACCGGGGATCCGGAGGACGTCGAGGTGGTGGTTACCTCCACTCAGCCGCCCGGTCCTCTCACTCACTTTCCCAATCTTCGCTTCGTCGCGGCAACGGGGGCCGGCATCGACGGCCTGCTTTCGGCGTTCGCGAAAGCCTCTCCAGGTGTGCCGATCTGCCGACTGGTGGACGAGGAGCTGACGCGCGGCATGGCGGAATATGTGCTGGCCGCCGTCCTGCGCTACCATAGGCAGTTCGATGTCTATGCCGAGCAACAGGCGGAGTGCCGGTGGAACCAGCTCGAGTGGCCGATGCCGGATCGCTGTCGGGTCTCGTTCCTCGGACTGGGCGAGCTGGGCCTTGCCTCGGCGCGCCTGCTCGCCATGTTCGGCTTCCGGGTTTCCGGCTGGACCCGGAGCCCGAGGTCGGTCGCTGGCATAGACTGCTTCGTGGGTGCGGACGGCCTGCTTAGGATGTTGGCGCAAACCGACATTCTCGTGTGCCTGCTGCCGCTGACGCGGCAGACCAGTGGCATCGTGTGCGCGCGCCTGTTGGAGAAGCTGCCGCGCGGTGCCCGCTTCATCAATGTCGGCCGCGGCGGCCACGTGGTCGAGGCCGATCTCCTCAGGGCGCTCGAGACCGGCCATCTGGCACATGCCACGCTCGACGTCTTTACGGAAGAGCCGCTTCCTGCGGATCATCCGTTCTGGGTTCATCCGCGCATAACCGTGACGCCGCACGTCGCGAGCCTCACCAAACCCGAATCGGCCGCAGCCAAGATCGCCGCCAATCTGAAGCGCTCAAGGGCGGGCGAGCCTCTGCTCAACCTCGTAGATCTCTCGCGCGGCTACTGATGGTCGCCATAAGGGATCATTACATCGAGGAGGGGCGCGGCCTGCTGACCGCCATATGTGTCAGTCTCACCCGGCCCGCCCGAGGATATACTGCGGGCCAATGTGGCCTTGAAAGCCATTGCCGCATCGAAGTACTCCGCGACCATTACCCGGTCCGGCGTCACACCGTAAAGGTCGGCAATCAACTGGCGGGTGAGCACGTTTGTGTCGCGAACCGCGCGGTAAACGTCAGGATCGTCGAATACGACGTCGAGGGTGATCTCGAACGGGCCGGAATTCTTGCTTCGGACTATTTTGGCGAGATCGCGCAGGCGGACGGTATTCGGACGGACTGTCATCATCCGAGCTCCCGAATTTCGACCGGAAACAGCTCCGCCGGGCTGCTCACTTCCAGCAGGTGATAGACGGAGAACTCGAACACCTCACCGCATGGAATGTCAGAGGGCGCGGTCGCAAACGCGATATTGGCCGCCGTCGCCTTGATGCCCTCGTAGTGGTAGTGTTGTAACTGCGACCTGGCGAAGGCGCACACAGAGTTGGCCAGGTCCTGCGAGCGGGCAACCACGTCGAGCACTAGGCCAACCTCGTGCCCGATCTGGCCGGCCAGTGGTTCGCGCTCACCCATGACGCCGTCGCGGCCGTAGACGATGAACCGCAAGGAATAATCCCCCGGTCGCAGATGGGAGTGATACTCCCGTGTTGCCGTGGTGACGGCGTCCGTAATCTCGTCTAGCCGCTCCAGCGCGATGGGATCCCTGACGCCGCCGACCACAATCGTCCGGAATCCAGCCGGAGCGACGCCCTCGAGCTTCACCCGGATCGGCTGTTCCTCTCGCAGCCGGCTCCCACTGACCTTTACGCGGCCTCCGTCCAGCGCCTCGAAGGAGCATCCGGACAGTTCCAGTCTGTGCCCGGGACCAAAACTGATTGTAGGATGCGAACGCTCATACAAACTGTGGCAGGCGACGGATGCTGGAGTGCAACGACGTTTCGGGTTAAGCGGCTGAAGCTCGAAGCTGTCGCTACGGATCGTGCCCAGCATGCAGTCGTTCGCGCTGCCAGGCTCTGCGCACATGGCCCCACATTCCAGAATTTCGCCCATATGCCAAGCGAGACCGCGGTCCATGCCGTGCCGTATCGCCGGTGCGGCGAATATGGCCGCATCGCAGGACCTTCCGGCGAGTATAAGCTCGGCGCCGGTATCGAGAGCCTTGATGATCGGCTCGGCGCCCATCTGGGCGACCATGCCCGTAGTACGGCCCAGAGTTTCTACCGTCAGCGCGGGCACCGGACCGAGCGGCTGCACCTTGCCCGCCTCCAGGGCTGCGCCGATGCGCTCATGCGGGATGTCGGCAAAGATGACCGCGACCCGGAGAGACAGATTGTCTTGCGCTGCAATCTCCTTGACGATCTCCCAGGTCCATTCCAGGTGGGTTCTGGCGCCGGAGCCACCACAGGACCCTATGATCACCGGCGCCCCCGCCCGGCGCCCAGCACTGAGCATCAGGCGAATGTCCCTGAACGTAGCGTCCTTGCTGACATCCGGCACTCCACGCCCGAGCTTGTGGGGACCAGCGTCGGTCGAACCGGCATCCGCACCAATCATGTGAGGATTGCAGGCGATCCCTCGTTCCAGGGACTCGCACGGGATGCCGTAACCCAACATCGCAATTGCGCTGAGACACCTGAACTCCTGGTTCATGTCGCTTCTTTTCCAAACAAAGTGGTGCGGACCTCATCTGGCCTGTCGAGGACACCGGTAAGGGCGTCAATTGCCGTGCGCCAGCATTGTGTGAGCCCCGCCTCGCCCAAGCGCTCGCCGTCGGGATACATCATGAGCCGGAAGGTGCATGCGGCGCCGGGCATGCCGATGGCCGGTATGCTGACGGCACCATGCTTCTCCAGGATCGTTATTGCGGCGAACGCGACCGCTTCGATGGGGACGAGCCGGTGGTCCTTGCTGTTGCTCCTGCGGATCGCGATCTCGAGCATGTCCTCGCCGGACAGTGCGAGGCCCGCACCGGCCAGATAGCCCTTGCCCTCCATTTCGGGCTGAATAGCCGTCAGCACCTTCTCTGCCAGGCGCGAGGCGACCCGGATCGGCTCGGGATCAAACCTCTCGATTGCGCGTAGTCCGGCCAGGCATTGGCCGAGCTGGGCCTCGAGGCCGAGAGCAAGAGCCCGCGCACGAACCTTCTTGATGAGGTCCCGATTTCCCGAGACGAATCCGGACCTCGGGCCGCGCAAGTGCTTGTCGAGGGACCACAGCGCGACATCCACTCCAAGCCCCAGTGCCGGAGGTTCATCGTAGAGGGAAATGCGAGCAGCCATGTGAGCGTCGTCCAGGATCACCAAGGCTCCGATACGGCGCGCGAGCTCGATGGCCCGCGTAGTGTCCGTGAGTGGCAAATGGTGTTTAGAAGGACAGATCGTGGTTATGACCACCATGGACGGTCGATACTCACCAATGGCAGTCTCATAGGCATCGATCCCGATCTCTTCGCGGAACTCGCCGCCAACAATGTCGACGGCCCGGATGATCGAAGGGTGCGACCTGTCTGCGGGCACCAGGGAAAGAACGCGCTCGCCCGGTCTCAACAACGCCAGCATCACGGCCAGCATCGCGGAGCTGACTCGCGCGGCGAGAAAGCCATCGTGGGTCTCGTTTCCGCCCAGCCGAGCCAGCGCCGCCTGCTCCAGCCTATCGCGGGAGCGGGGAATGTAGTGGACGTAAGAACGCAGCGCGTCCTCGTCCCCGTCAGCGAAGGGAAAGCCCCGGATCAACCCGGTGAGGTTAAATATTTCGGCGTCGCCGAACTTTGAGTAACGATCCCTCAAGATGTTGTAGGCGTGGCGCTGCCTCGCCGCCTCCGCAATGTCGTCGGAGATGATCTCGCCGCGGGCGTATCCGACACTGCGCTCGATCGGATTTCCGAACCGATCCGTCGGTCTGCCAGCCGGCGGCTTGCCGGTTTCAGTGAGCCCTTCCATGTCCTGCCGTCTCCAAAAAAAATGTCACTCCGCGGCCGCTTGTTTTGCGCCAGACGTTTCACGCGACGCTACCTTTAGCCCGTCATAAATAATCGACATGGCCCTATCGATCTGCTCGTCGGTTGTTGTCATCGGCGGCACCAATCGAATGACGTTCAAGTCGCCGCGAACTCCGCGCATCTGGAAGATCAGCCCCTTGTCGAGGCAGTAGTTGGCGACCTTCACCCCGGCATCGTTGGCTGGCTTGCGTGTCTCTCGGTCTGTGACAAGTTCGATACCGATCAGGACGCCGCGACCGCGAACGTCGCCGATTAACTCGAACTCTTCCGCCATTTTGCTCAATGCATCTTTCATCCGCTTCTCGAGGCGAAGGGCCTTCCCAGCCATATCCTCCTCGACCACGATCTTGAGACTCTCCTCGCCGGCCGCGCATAGCAGCGGATCGGTGGCATGGGAGCGCGTCGCAAAATAGCCGTTCCTCGCCGCGCGTTCGGCGACGTCGTCAGTTGTGCAAACCGCGCTGATCGGCAACCCGCCGCCGAAATGCTTCGAAAGTGCGATGATGTCGGGCGACACCCCTTCCTCATGCTGATGGCCAAACAGCTTGCCGGTCTTACCAAGCCCTGTCTGCGCCTCGTCGAAGATCATCAGCATGCCGCGCTTGTCGCACTCCTCACGGACGGCTTTGTAATAACCGGGTGGCGGGACGATCACACCACCCGCACTGAGAACCGGCTCCCCGATGAAGGCCGCCGGCTGGGACGTGAAGTTTGCATCGGCGAGCTCCATGCTCGTCTTTAGGCACTGGAACTTGCAAGACGGGAATTTCATGCCTAGCGGACAGCGGTAGCAATGGGGAGCGAGTATCGCGGAAGTGGCTGGTGCCACGATCGAGTGTTTCGAGCGCGACCAGTTGAAGGACAGCGAACGTGTCAAATATGACGTCGAGCCATGCAAACCGGCATGGAGGCCGATGACGTCCAAGCCTCCGGTTGCCTTGCGTGCGAGGTCAATGGACGCCTCGATCGAGTCACTGCCGCTAACAAGGAAAATCGAACGCTTCAGCGGCGGCGGCAGGATCTTTCCCAGAGCTTCGTGGAGCCGGAGACGCGGCACGTTGAGCAACGTGTTGGAGGAATGGAGCAGTTTCTCCATCGTCTTCGTGATGGCGCTGACGATACGCGGGTGCTGATGTCCGAGAGCAGCTCCCATCTGACCCGACTGAAAATCGAGGTACTCCTTGCCTTCGGTATCCTTGACCACCGAGCCCTTGCTCTCGGCCAGGATCGGCCGCTCCTCAATGCCTCCCATGTAGCTCGTCTTCACAGTGGGAAACATCCACTCCTTGGCGATGTGACGCGCCCATTCCCTGTCCATCTCTCTCTCCTATCTCAAGTTCCATCAGCGGCGCCGCGCCGCGCGGCAGGTTCAAACTCGCAGAAACAACCGGTTGAACCGTCCGCGCTTCTCAATCGTCCTCATGGCCAGTGAGACCCCCCGGTTCACAACGAAATAAATCATGAGCAAGGTCAGGTAGACCTCGACCGGGGCAGTCATGAGCCGCGAGCCGATCTGCTTACCAATCTCGGTCAGGTCCGCGAGCCCGATCAGGAAGGCCAGCGAAGTGTTTTTCATCGACACCACGTACCGGCCCGTGAGCGCCGGGATCATGTTGAAGAAGGCCTGCGGCAGGACGATCCAGGCCAGGGTCTGCACACGTCCCAGACCGAGAGCTCGCGCGGCGTCCAAATGCCCCGCGGGAATGGACTTGATCCCACCGAACACGATCTCGGTGATGTAGGCTGCAGTGAACAGGGTCAGCGCAATCAAAACGCTGAGGAACTTGGAGATGTCGAGGCCGAACATCGGCGGCAGGAAGTAGGCCCAGAACACGAGGATCAGAAGTGGCACGTTCCTGAATGACTGCACGTAGAGCATCGCCGCAATTGTCAGCAGTCTGTTGCTCGACGCCCGCATGAGTCCCAATACTCCACCGAGCGCCGTCGAGCAGATTATAGACAAGATGCCGATGATCAACGTCAGCAGAAGGCCACCCATGTCGCCGGTATTGAACAGATCCCCGACGAGCAGTCGCTCCCAGTTGTCTACAGTCCAGACCCGACCCCATTGCATCACGTCACTCGCTCGCAAATACCTGACGTCCCTCGCGCCGGTCTCGCGACAGGTGACGGGAAAGTTGCCAGTTCAGAATCTTCCCGATTCCGGCGAGGGTCAGGCACAGCACGAGATAGATGGCCGTAACTGCGGTTAGCGCCTCGACGCCGCGGAAATAGAAGTTGTCGATGTATTTGTACTGGTAGGTTAGCTCCGTCACGCCGATGGCGAGGGCGAGGGAGGTATTTTTGACCAGGGACGTCGCCTCGTTCACGAGTGGAGGCAGCGCAATACGCACTGCCTGCGGCAAGACAACGTAGTTCAGGGATTGCGGTAAGCTGAGACCAATTGCTCGGGCGGCCTCGAACTGACCCCTGTGAACAGAGTTCAGGCCGGCGCGCACCACTTCGGCAATAAAGGCGCCATGATAGGTCGACAGCGCCACAATGGCTGCCCCGAATTCGTAGCCGATGTCGCGCAGTGACAGAAACATCCATTGTGGTAGCAGGACGGAGGCGGAGAAATACCAGAACAGTATCTGCACGACCGGCGGCGTATTGCGGGCAAACTCTACGTAGAACCAGCAGATCGGCTCCGTAACCCAGAGACCGAGCCACCTGATCACTCCGAAGAACAGGCCGAGTAGAAATGCGAAGAGCAAAGACCAGCCGGAAAGCTTCAGCGTTATCCAAAGACCCTGGATGATGAACTGTCCGGGCTCCTCGAGAAGAATCGACCAGTCGAATGTCATGGCACCCTTGATGAGAAAAAGCCGGAGGGTCTCGGCGGACCCTCCGGAATCTTCTTATTCGTCCCAGAGCCGCATCTCGAAATTGTCGAAGTCCGCGATTGTCAGCTTGAGCTTTGAGTCCTTGCCCAGCCACTTGTCGAACGCCTTCTGCCAGGTTCCGTCGAGCCACTGGTCTTGAAGCAAAAAGTTGATCGTATCACGGGAATCGGAGTCATTTTCCCGCAGGCCGATGCCGTAGTAGCCGCCACTGTAGAAGCCGCCGTTGCCAACCAGCACATAGTCCTCCGGATTCGGAGCTGCCGCGCGCAGTCCGGCCAGAATCAGGTTATCGGTGGCCACCGCATCGACGGTCCCCTGCTGAAGCGCGAAGAAGGCGTCGGGCCAGTTCTGGAAGGTCTGCACGATTGCCTTGGGCTGCGCGATGGGTATCTTCTTGACGGCACCAGAGGCGCCGTCGACACCTATGCGCCTGCCTGCCATGTCGGCCATCGACTTGATGCCGCTGTCCTTTTTCACGAGAAGAGTTTGAGGCGTGTAAAGGTAGGATATCGAGTAATCGATGACGTCGTCACGCTTGCGATAGTGACTGAGCGTGGCGAATATCATATCGATCCGCTTCTGCTGAAGAAGTTGGACGCGATTGGATGCTTTGACGGGCGTGAATTCGATTTGAACGCCGAGACGTCTGGCCAGATCGCGCGCAAGATCTATTTCGAATCCGTCATACTGTCCTTTCTCGTCGACGAATCCGAGATAAGGGGCGTCATTCTTCACACCGACTCTCAGAACGCCCCGCGCCTTGACGTCTTCGATCATGCTTTTTTCCTGCGCCATGCCAGGTGCAGAGCCAAAGCATGCATTTGCCGCAATAAGAATTGCAGATAGCAATAACCGTTTCATCTCACACACTCCTTTCCGTTTCCTGCATTCAAGTTCTTCCTTTTCTTGCGCCCTCTCGGTCGAGCAATGAATTAGTGCGAAAGTATCTTGCTGATGAACTGACGCGTCCTCATCTCCTTCGGGTTGGAAAAAAATTCAGCTGCATTGTTGACTTCGACGATCTGGCCCTCGTCCATAAAGGCAATCCGGTGGGCAACTTCGCGGGCAAAGCCCATTTCATGTGTGACGACGATCATCGTCATGCCCTCGCGCGCGAGGTCTTTCATGACGTCGAGCACTTCATTGATCATTTCCGGATCAAGCGCCGAGGTGGGTTCGTCGAACAACATCACGGTGGGCTCCATGCAGAGAGCGCGAGCAATGGCAACACGCTGCTGCTGGCCGCCGGACAGCATGTCCGGATAGTTATCGATCTTTTCCGGTATGCCTACGCGCTCCAGAAGCTGCTGCGCCCGTTTCTCCGCGGCCTCGCGCGGAATCTTCTTCACCTTGGTCGGCGCGAGAACAAGATTTTGACGAATAGTCAGGTGTGGGAAGAGATTAAAAGACTGGAAAACCATTCCAATTTCCGGGCTCAAGCGCCCCAGCTTCGAACCGATGATTTGCTTGCCCGCAACGGAGATGTGTCCCAGATCAACGGGTTCCAGCCCGTTAATGCAACGCAGGAGAGTGCTCTTACCTGAACCGCTCGGACCGCACAGGACGACCACCTCACCGGTGGCTACGGACAGGTTGATATCGCGCAACACCCTGTGCTTCCCGAATGACTTGGTGACGTTACGAACATCAATGATGGTCGACGCCGCCGAGGAGTAGTTGCGTCCATCGGACCCGGGTGCATCCGATGCCCACTGCACGAAGCTCATTGGACCTCTACGATCTCGGTTCTGAAAATTTCCCGGTAATCCGCGACCGGCATCGAGTGATAGATGGAGAATTCATAGACGGGGCCGCCGTCGAGCACCGCCGGGGACAGCGTTACGGCGATATTGCCAGCGGTCGTGTAGCGGCCCGGATAGCGCCAGAACCCGATTCGAGTTAGCAAGTCGTAGGCGACGTCGTGCGCAAGGTCCTGCGTGTCGGCGACTACATCTGCGAGTACCCCCACCTCGTAAGCGCCAGACGCGAATTCCGCCGGCCCGAGAACCGCCTGTCTTCCGTACTGGTGCCAGTGTATCCTGAAGGAGCCCTCAGAGCCGAACAGTCCTTGCTCGATGGCGTCCACCTCCCGGAGAATTTCGGGTAGCTGGGCGATTATGCCAGGAGTCCGGACGCCGAAAGCGAAGACAGAACGGTAGCCAATTTTGCGGACGCCCTCGAATAGGATCGAGTGCGGTTCGGGCACGAAGCGGCTGCCTGAGACGCGGGTCGTGTTTGCGTCGACGCGCTCGTAACGCGCCTTGCTGCGATCAACGAGGCCTTCGGGAACCTTGATCGTGCTGAGGTCGGTTCGCTCGTAGGCGCTGTGCATGAGACAGGATTCAGGCGAACAGGCCAGCGTATCGAGACCTGGCCTGAGCTCAAAGGCATTTTCCGTAATTCGGCCAATAATCGGAATCCGATTCCGGCCGCGGCTGCGCAGGGTGGGCGCGATCTCCTCGGCACAGGATTCCGCGCACTCCATGATGTCGCCCATGTGGTAGGAAAGGCCGATGTCGAGCCCGAGCTGCACAGGCCTGCTGGCGATGACTGCTGCATCCACGGCGCGACCGGCAACGACGACCGCCGCGCCAGCATCGAGCGCGTCGATCATCGGTCCTACGCCCATTAGTCCCACGATGGTGTCGCTGGTGCGCACGTCCGCCGCCAGCAAACCGGCCCCGTCGGGGCTGCGCGATGCACCGGCGATCTGCCCACCCTGCTGTTTGGCAAGGATGTAATCTGGATCCACGTCGGCGTAGATGGCAGCCATACGGAATTTCAGGTTTCGCTGCCGTGCAAGGCGGCTGATTGTCTCGACCGTCGCGTCGACATGCGCGCGTGTGCCTGATCCCCCGGCCGACCCGATTATGACGGGAATGCCGCGCGACACGGCATGGTCCAGCAGAACGGATATGTCCCACTCGATGTTTCGCCTGGGACTGTGGGCTCGTCCTGACCCGAGATACCACGGCCCGCAGTCGGCGGAGCCGGCGTCGACCGCGATCACGTCAGGCTGCTCCGATTCAATGACTTGCCGGAAAACATCTGCGTCAATGCCGCGATTCCCGATGCAACCAGTTGGCGTGATGACCGTCACCGAAGTCATGTGTCACCCTCTAGCAACCTGATGACGAGCCGCGTGAGAGGCTGCTCCTGGTTCATCCCGTAGCAGTCACTGTCACCGACATGCCCGGCGGGCACGCGACGCATGATTGAAATCTTGAATGCGCTCAGTTCGTCGATCCGGCCAGTGCCAAGCACGTTTTCGACGGGAATGCGATAGGCGCTCGCCACCTTTTCGGCCTTCAGGCCAGCTGCGATCCGCTCGAAATCTGCCTGGTCGCGCAAAACGATGTCGAAAGTCAGCGCATAGGGACCGGCGTTCTTACTGCGCAAGACTCTGACCCGATCCATAACTGCACCAGCTGACATCTTCCCTGCTCCCGTTCTGTCAGAAGCCTTCGCGACACACCCGCAGGATTTCTTCCGGACGGCAACCGGCCAATCCGAGATTTTCCAGAGTATGTCCTTCCTTGTAGAAGTCGCGCCTGAACATTCCCGAGACGACCTGTATGAGGTTGTCCGTAATAATCATGTCGACGCCCGCCGCCGCACCCAGTGAGGAATAGAAGACGAGTGCGCAGGGCACGTCCTCAAGGAAGAAGCGATGGTTGAAGTCCTGCGGCCCCACCGGGCCCTTGAGCTTCTCGGCGACTGCCGCGAAAATCTCGTTGAGGTCCGCGCCTTCGACGCCAAAGGACTGGCGGAAATACTGGTCGACGGGAATGCGCGAGGTTCCGAAGCGGTCAACGACGGCGAGCCGCTCGTCATCGACCAGCTTCACAAGTCGGGCGACGCTGGGAGTGATGTTTTCCCAGATGATCCAGTTTTCTTTCTTGTCGGCGCGGCTAAGATTACAGAGCAATGGCGGTACGTGATAGACGGGGTTATGATTGTTGAGCGAGATGGCAAGCGCGTTCGGCTCCAGGCGAAAGCGGTCGCCGAACAGTTGGATCAACCGCGACTTCGCCGCCAGCCCGCGCGAAGCCGGAATAACAGCCATGTCGATCACATCCTTGATCCGCAGCAGATGCACCGACGCCGGCCCCGATTTGCGTGTAGTGAAGAGGCTGGTTGAAAGATCGACGATGGTTGGTCGCTTCCCCAGGCTCTTCAATTCGCGGCATAGGAACAGAGAACTGAGACCCGTGACCGGGTGGACGAGAACATCCTGTCCGTCGTCAAGGAAGGGCGCCGCCGCTTTCATCAGCACTTTGTGGGCAAACGCAGGAGCCGCGATCATGACCACCGCCGCATCCTTCACCGCCGACTCCGCGTCGGGTGAAACTGTTACGGTCACCGCCCCCTCGACGATGCCCGTGTAATCGATCTTGCCGGCAGCGGTCAGGTCTGCGCGTTCGTTCTCCAGCGCAGACCAGACGTGAACATCGTGCCCCGCCCGGCTGAGCCAGCAAGCATTGGCCAGAGCGACGTTGCCCGCTCCAAGAATCGCGATCTTCATTGTGACGCTGTCGCTCCCATCCCAGTATCGGCTGTCGATGCCTTGCCGTTACCGCCGCTGGCCTGCCTGGACTTCCTTGTCGGATTGCGTCTCTTGGATTTTGCGCTCTGGCGTTTGCGGGAAGGCTTCGAAGCGGAGCTGCGCAGGCTTGGCACCTTGATCGTGTAATAGTAGCGGTCCGACCGGTAATGCGAGTGGAACAGCACCACAACGCTGCCGTTGTCGTCGAGAAAGCTGCGCACCAAGCACAGAAGCGGAAAGCCCAGCCCCACACCCAACAATTTCGCCATTTCCGTATCAGCGGCCACGGCCTCGATCCACTGAGAGTCCTCGTGAATCGACAACTTCAACGTATGCCGCAATTCGTGGACCACCGACGTGTTGCGCAGGTCCAGCTTCGCGATACGCGCGCCTATGTCGAGAGGAAAATGAGCAACCGTGTGAGAAAAAGGCTCGTGGTCTAAAATGCGGCAGCGGGCGATGCGGTAAACCATTTCGCCTTCCGGCAATCCCATAAGCCTTCTCACGCTAGCCGACGGCTGAACGGGGTTGCAAAAAAGGACGCGTGCCTCCGTGTCAAACTTTAGCTCCGAGTAATCCTCCACAAGACCAGTTAGTCGTTCGTCGGTACGCTCCGGCAGCCCGGCGAAGAATGTTCCCTGCCCGCGATGACGGGTGATGACACCATCTTCCTCCAGACCGCGTAGCGCCTCACGGATTGTCTCACGACTGACTCCGAACTGATCGCAAAGCGCGTTCTCGGTGGGCAACTGATCTCCGGGCCGATACTCACGTTCGAGTCGTCGAAGGAGAACCTCCCGTATCTGCAGATATTTCGGAAATGGGGTGAAGAAACTGTGCTGCGGCTTTTGCACGCCTTCCTCGACAAGAAGTTGTCTGGTCGAGAATATATTACGTGTGTAGTATCGCGGGTCAATCAGGAATCTGCCGGGGAAGTCGAACGCGCCTTCGTCCAGCTAATGCGCCACGCAAAGTGTCAAAGGAGGATTCGAAGTAATCTCAGACTTGAAATGAAGGCGCGACGACCGGACTTGAACCCGTGGCCTCCAGCGTGACAGGCCGGACAAACCTCAATATTTTCAACAGTGTATGACACCTTTCGAAGCAGCATAAGCACACCAACTACGCAAAGCGTCATCCTGCATTCGAATGGTACCGCCGCCGTTGCGAAATGCGGTGCGCCTCAGAACCTACCCCTTTCAAACAACCTTCCGCAAATGCTAAGCAGTCCCGCGCATAGCGTCTCACGAGTGCGGCGGTGCGGTGAGGGTGTGCTTGCAGACCTTCCGCTCATCATTCCGTTGAGGGCCGCGCTGCCGACACGCAAAGAATTGGGAGAGTGCCCGGATCTACCGCCTTCAACGCCGAGTAATTGGGCTAACGAGCCGGAGTAGAGCTATTCTGTTGGTTCGAAAACGAGCGCTTCTCCTCCAGGGGCATTACTCTACCAAATGAAGCTGGTGCTAGCGTAGTCTACCGTACCCTGACCATGTTCAAGGTATATTTTGGCGCAGCGATGCAGCCAGCTTAGGTGCTGCGCGCAGCGAGGCGGAATACATCAGCAAGGGTAAGGCCCACCGGTTATACACGTCAGACCTTCAATGTGCAGCAAATCAACTGTCTCGCAATAGTGCGGCAGGCATACTCAGGTATCGAATACCAGCGAGGCGTCAACGAACGGCTGTGAAAACACCCTTAGATAGAAGAGCGGCCGATCGTTGAGCGTATATGACCGCACATCCATGACGAACCCGACGCCGCCCTTCGGGATCCCAAGTTGAGACGTGACACGCTCCGGCCATCTCCGAAATTGGATCTCCTGTTCCACGCGGATGGTCGGCAGCATAAGGCAGTCCGCAATCGCCTGCCGGACATTCCGACTAAAACTTTCGGGTGCATTCTTCGCGAGCTTGTCGAAGGCTTCTCTGGTGAGCACGAACTCACTGAACAGATCAAAGCGGCCGCCCACATTTATGACCCGGTCGATGCAAGCGAGCCTTTGTCTCCGGCCGAAGAATCGGACTTGGCTCTCATCTGCAACGACGTGACGGACCGAAAGAACATGGATGTACAGCGGCAAGGGTTCCCCGCTGCAATCCCGGAACCGGATGAACCGAGCATCCACCGTCGCATTTTGCGGGGTCACAAACGTGCCGCGCCCGTGCTCGCGCACTACGATGCCCCTGTGCTCCAGATGAGCGAGCGCCTTCTGAACGGTCCCTACGCTGACACCAAACCTGACGGTGAGACTTCGTTCAGACGCGACGCGATCGCCCGGCTGAAGTTTGCCGCTGACGATGCTGCCAATGATCTCGTCAACGATCATTTCCGTTTTGGTGCGGCGTCTCTGATCTTCGTTGCTCTCCATCCGTCAACCGTCGAAGTCCCTGCGTGCCCCGGGCGCTCTAGTGAAACTATCGCGTATCGCAGAGTAGCGACAGTTCCAGCCGCCGTCCACTGCTCTAGAGCACTTGTCTTGATCCGTAAGTGCCGCTAAGCTGATCCGAGAGAAAATTCGGGAGGAAACAGCACTTGGGAACCCCGTCTGCTCTAGAGCAGATTCGGTCGGTGCTCTCGCACCGTCGCGATCCGTTCACATGGGTGTGCCACCATGTCTGAGCGGCCGTCGGACGCGCCCATCCCCTGCTATCCGGTCATTGCGATGACCGATTGGTGCGCGGGCATCCTTGAACGCGCCGGCGTTCCTCAACACGACTCCGCTACGACGGCGAGAATTCTGGTTCGCACGGATGCCCGGGGCTTCCAAACGCATGGGCTGATGCGACTGCGCAGTTATTTGGAAAAGCTGAATTCCGGCGAGGTCTCGCTGCGGGCGGAGGTCGTCGCCAATATGAACGGCAGCTACGGCGTTGTGGAGGCGAACGGGGCGCTCGGCCAGGTCGCAGGCACGTTTGCTATCGATCACGCCGTTCAGGCGACGGAAACACAACCACTCGTCGCCTTTACGCTGCGCAACACGGGGCATTTGGGAGCGCTGGGCATTCTGGCGCTGCGCGCGGCCGAGGCGGGGCGTGTCGCACTGATCCTGCAGGCGACGCCTCCCGTCATCGCTATGGCGGGTGCACGCGGCCCGATGCTCGGCAACAATCCCTTCGCCATGGCAGCCCCCCGAACCAACGGGCCGCCGATCGTGGTCGACATGGCCTGCTCTGTCGCCGCCCGTGGCAACATTCTCCGGGCGGCGCGCTCCGGCCAGCCAATTCCAGAAGGTTGGGCGGTCGACGAAAACGGGATTCCCACTACCGATACCAGTGCAGCGCTCAAGGGATCACTGCTGCCATTCGCAGGCCACAAGGGGCTGGGCGTGTCGATCATCGTCGAGATGCTGGCGGGCAGCCTGTCCGGCAGGCCGTTCGAATCCTCCATGAACAAGGGCGGCGAAGTGCGCAGCGCCTCCGGACATCTGAACGCACTGCTCCTTGTTTTCAATCCTGATCTGATGATCGGCCGCGCTGCCTACGACTCACACGTGACGGCATGGACCAGCCATTTCAAGTCGGCCGGCAACGGCAGCCGCATCCCAGGTGAGCGCGCCCACAGAGCAGAGATGTTAGCCGCATCAAGGGGCATTCCGCTGCCGCCGGACATTACCGACGACCTGCAGAGACTCGGATTCGAATACCAGTTTCCGTTCCCTCCGGCGATACGAGGAAAGATCCAGTAGTCATGATTGCAAGCGAGGAAATCCATGCTGCGTGCCATAGTGCTTCACTCCGACGACAACGTTGCTACCTTGATTGATCCGGGTCGGGCAGCCATTCCCGTCAAATTGACCGGAGAAGCTAGCGGAGAGATAGAGCTTACAGACGACATCCCCTTCGGTCACAAATGCGCGATCCGGGCGATCGCCAAAGGCGCCGAGATCCTGAAATACGGCCAAGTTATCGGCCGCGCGACGGCGCCGATCCGCGTCGGCGATCACGTGCATATTCACAATGTCGAGGCCCTACGCGGTCGCGGCGATATCGAGGAGGGCCGCTAATGCATACCTTTATTGGTTATGAGCGCGCCGACGGGTCCGTGGGGACGCGCAACGTCGTCGCGATCGCCTCGGTGATGGACAACAGCAATCCGGTGGCGCGCGCCGTGGCAGGCGCGGTGAGCGGGACGGTGCTGCTGCCGGGGCTCTACCTCCGGGGGCAGATAGGCCGTGATCGTGAGATCACGCTCAATGCGATGGCCGGGCTGTGTCTCAATCCGAATATTGCCGGTGTCGTGGCGATCGGCCTTGAGCCCATTACCACGGGAGAGCTGTCCGAGCGCATTTCCTCCTCGGGCAAACCGGTGGAATCGTTGAATATCCAGATGGCCGGCGGCACGATCAATGCCATTGCAGAGGGCACGCGCTTGGCCGCCCGCATGGTTCGTGAGGTATCGAGGATCAGGCCGCGGGAGTTTCCCATCTCTAAATTGATGGTCGGCGTCGAATGCGGTGGGTCAGACACGACATCCGGCCTCTCCTCCAATCCTGCGGTCGGCGTTGTGGCCGATCGGATCGTGGCGGCTGGCGGCACCGTGATCATCTCGGAAACCTCCGAGTTTTTCGGCGCCGAGCACTTGTTCGCACAGCGGGCCCGGGATCCCGCTGTCAAAGAGCAGTTCCTTCAGCGAGTTGCCGCCCTCGAAAAGGAAATCAAAGCGCAAGGGATCGACTTGCGTGGCAGCAATCCCTCTCAGGACAACATCCGCGGCGGTCTCACGACGATAGAGGAGAAAGCGCTCGGCGCTATGGCCAAAGCCGGGAAAAGCCCATTGGTTGGCGTACTGGGCTACGGGGAGCGGCCCCGCGAACCTGGGCTGCACTTCATGGCGGCTCCCGCGCCGGCCGTCGAGAACCTCACCGCACTTGCGGCCGCTGGCTGCCAAATCTGCGTGTTCTCGACGGGAATTGGCAATCCCATAGGACATCCGGTGAGCACGATCGTCAAAGTGACAGGCAATCGAAATACGGCCGAAACGTTCGCGGACAATATCGATTTCGAGGTGACGGGCATTCTCGAGCGCAATGAGCGCATCGAGGACGCCGGCGGCCGCCTGTTCGAGTACGTGCTGTCCGTCGCTTCCGGAGAACTCACCTCATCAGAGATTCTCGATGTGCGCGAGACGATGATCAGCCGGTTCGGCACATCAATGTAATGGGGCCCGGAAGGGGCTCAAGACAACAGCGGATGGGAGGAGCGTCATGATTTGGCAATGTCATCGCCTGTTGCAATGGGGTAGCGGCGTGGCCGCTGTGATCACAGCAGCGTTTTTGGGCGGATTGCCCGTGCGCGCCCAGGATGCGGAAGTCGCTCTGCGCTGCGCACCGTTCGGCTCGATCATGTACGTCCTGGGTAACGCCATCCAGGACCTCAGCCGGCGCGATCTGCAGGGCATTGATATCGTCAACTCGGAGGGCCCCGGCTCGACCGCTGTGACCGTTAACATGCTCCGGCAGGAGCAATGGCGAAAATCCATAGGCTGCACCAGCCTGCTCGACTATGCGTATGCCGAGAACGGTGTCGCCCCCTTTTTCGACAAGCCGGTTCCCGAGATCAGGAAGGAGATCAAGATCCTTTTTAATGGCTTCTACGGAGCGATCGGAATTCTCTCCACCGACCCGAACATCAAGAAGGCCAAGGATCTTGACGGCAAGCGCCTTGCACTGGGCAAAGTCAGCCAGGCCCATTGGGGCGGGCTGCCCAGGCTCTTTTTCGAGGCCGGCCTTCCCGACGTGAAAGTGAACATGGAGTTCATGGGCACCGATCCTTCGCACGACGCAATGGCGGAAGGTCGCGTTCAGGCGATCATTTCCCAGATTGTTGTCTCCCCGGACGGCGTCCGAGCGTTCAAGCCCGGCGTTGTGACCCAGCTCTTCGCGTCGGGGCGCAACATCCATCTCGTCGGATTCGATGAGGAGGATTTTGCGCGGGCCTCCAAGGCGGGGGTGCCGTTCCGCGCCATAGAAATAGGATCCAAAGCTATTCCTGAAGCTGCACAGTCAGCCCCGGTCAAATGGATCTTCTCGCCGGCAGCACTGGGAGTGCACAAGGATTTCCCGGAAGACCTCGCCTACGAGATCACCAAGTTCGTCATCGAGAACTCCGGCAAGCTGCCCGAATATGACGCGATGCTGAATGTGATCGCGTCTCCCGAAGGGCTGCTCGGCGACTGGACCGCAGACGACCTTCATCCTGGCGCAGCCCGAGCGTTTCGCGAAGCCGGCGTGCTCAAGTAGCGGTGCGCTCTGGAGAATAATTTCAGTCAGCCCCCGAGGCGGGGCTGATTGCATTCCCGGCGAAAGGTATTGCTGTGAAGCGAGTGTGCGATTTGGGCGTCGCTGGATTGGCGTTCCTGGCAGCGATCTATCATCTATGGTACGCCCTCGAACGCCCGTGGACCGTCGGCGAGCATGCCATTCTGCATGTCGGTATTGTCTGCGTGCTCGTGGGGCTTGTACAAGCGCAGAGCCCGGGCGCTCTGCGGCGATGGCTCTCGATCCTGGCCGTCGTGCTCGCGCTCGCGGCCACGCCATTCCTGTTCCTTAATGCGGAAGACATCGATATCCGGTTCGGCATTGGGCTGACTACGGAGCAGGTGATCGCTGGAAGTGCCATCATCTTCGCAGCCATCGTGCTGTGCTGGCTCGAGTGGGGTGGTGTCGTGGCGAGCTTCGGCATTGCCGCGCTTGCCTATTTCTTTTTCGGCAGCTATCTGCCCGGCCCACTTGCCGCCTCGGAGCAGCCGTCCTTCGAATACGCAATGACGTTTCTGATCTCCGGTGGTGGCTCCGGTATTTTTGGACAGGTCACGCCGATCTCGGCGAACGTGATCTTCCTGTTCATGATCTTCGGGGCGCTGCTCGAAACGACAGGCGTCACCAGGCTCTTCTTCGAGCTCGGCAATTGGTTCAGCCGCTTCATGCGGGGAGGCGCTGCGGTGGGAGCCGTCGTCTCCAGCTCTCTCCTTGGCACGGTCACGGGGGCAACGGTCGCGAACGTTGCGATCGCCGGCGCATTCACGATTCCGGCGATGAAGAGACAAGGTTTCCGGCCGGAAGATTCAGGCGCAATCGAAACCGTCGCGTCCTGCGGGGGCCAAATCCTGCCCCCGGTCATGGGCGTCAGCGCCTTCGTGATGGCTGCCAATCTCGGCGTGCCCTATATCGAGGTGGCTGCAATGGCGTTGATCCCGGCTATCCTCTACTACATCTCGGTGTTCATAGGCGTCGTCTTCCTTGTGCGCCGGAGCGGCATTCGCCGCACGGCTGAGCCTGTCGATGCCGCCGCGATCCGCGCCGAATTCCTGCCGTTCCTGATCCCACTCGCGATCCTGACCGCCCTTCTCCTTCAGGGATACTCTCCGACAACCACAGTGATTTTTGCGATCGGCTCGATTTGTCTCGTCACGCTGCTACGGCCGACCACGTGGCGCGACGCTGGGGGCCTCCCAAGGGCACTTTCGCGGATGGGCGCGGGCTTCGTGAGCGGTGCGCGGCAGGGGGCGGCCCTCGGAGTAGTGATGGCGGTGACCTCGCTTCTCGCCCAATCCCTCATCACCACCGCGATGGCGCCGAAATTTGCCAGCGCCGTGGCGCTCGTGGTGGGGAGCAACATGCTGTTTGGGCTGATTCTGGTCATGCTTGCTGCACTCGTGCTCGGCATCGGCCTGCCAACGGTCGCAGCCTACATCATGGTTGCCATCATGCTGGTGCCGGCGCTGACGAGGATCGGCGTCCAGGTTGAGGCCGCGCACATGTTTGCCTTCTACTTCGCGGTTTTCGCTGCCCTGACGCCGCCAGCGGCCGAAGCCGCACAGGTGGCGAGCCGGATAGCGAGCGCGGGCTTCTGGCAGACTGCGGCGGCATCGATGCGCCTCATGGTCGGACCGATCCTGATCCCGTTCATATTCGTTTACCATTCGGCGCTGCTGGGATTTGCCGCGTCGCCCCTCGATCTGCTCATGCCCCTTGCGGCCTGGGTGGTCGGCACAGTTGCCTTGAGCGCGTTCGTTCAGCGGCATGCACTGACCGCGACCACAATCCTCGACGCGGCAGGCTTCGCCGTAGTCTCCGTTCTCGTCCTCGCGTCAGTAGTCTTGAGGGAAGAAACCTGGCTGGCTGCAGCCTGTCTCGTCCTCCTCGCAACGTTCAGCATGCAGTTTCTTCGCCAGCGGAGGAGCACGAGCTCGCCAGCTCGGCTCTAGATCCCCGCATCGACCGAGTGAAGGCTGGTGGCCCGTCCTTCGGCAAGCTCCTATCAAGGATTTTGCCCGGTCACGAACACCGATTGGTTACTTGGTCGCCCTGGAACGCTGCATCGCTTGGAAACAAACCCTCGAGGGGGCCGCTTTGATTGAGTTATCCCCGACGGTTGCGCACGATGCTGGTGCAGTGCGTTGCATTTTGGGTTTGCCACGTGAACGGGCCCTTTATTGTCCTTCGAAATCGTTGATGCGTTCGGTGCAAAGGAAGCCGATGCGCATTTGTCGAAAGTGCTGCGGCCGCTACGACGACGCCTTCTCCGAGATCAAGAAAGTGGGGTCGAACCAGGTAACTCCGCTCCTGGCCCAGCCCCACATTCTAATCGTATTTCAAGGAACTCCGGGTGGCACTTCACGCATAGTCAATCGTCCACGCATCCAGAAGATGGTCACAAAACTGATCTCGGTTAATCTCAACCCCGATTCCAGGTCCATCGGGAACAGGGATTGTTCCGCCTTCGCGCAAGGCTGGCGGTTTCACGATTTCGCGCAGGGGGTTGGGAGATTGATCGAATTCGAGCCAAGGAAACATCCTTGATCCAGAACCTCGCCGATCCGGTAAAGTTGAAAGCCACTGGAGCGTAGCGTAAAGATTGATCGAGCTGCCCCAAACGTGCGGTACGACTGGGCGGCCGAGGGCCTCCGCAATTGCCGCTATATGGAGCGCTGCAGTAAACCCGCCGCATACAGCGAGGTCCGGCTGCACGATGTCGGGCTCGCCCCAACGCAGAAAATCGAGGAACGCCCCGACCCCGCCCAGTGCCTCGCCGCCAGCAATCGGAATCCGTCCACGTGCCTTGATGTTGCGATATCCGTTCCAATCGAATGGACCTACTGGCTCCTCGAGCCAAACGATATCGAGCGGCTCCAGACCGCGAGCTAATGCTGTCGCGCCAGCAACTGTGTACCCTTGATTAGCATCCACCATAAGAGCAATATCAGGGCCGACGGCATCACGGACAGCTTGAACGGCCCGTACGTCAGAAATTGGATCAACGCCGATTTTCATCTTGATGGCGCGAAAGCCCGCACTCACATAGCGGCGCACATCATTCACGAAAGAGCGATAGGGATCGCCATCCGGCCGAAAATATGGGCCGGCTGCATAGGCGAACACATGGGCCCGGCGCGCACCGCCAATGAGCGTCGATAAGGGCAGCCCGAGCTGGCGGGCGCGCAGGTCCCATATCGCCATGTCGATGGCGCTGACCGCCGTCATACCGGCGCCGCGCTGGTCGTATCCTAGGCGGACGAACATGGCGTCCCACAAGCGCGCGTACTCGCCTGGCGATTGCCCGAGCACGGCGGAGCCGAGCACGGAGCGGATCAGCGCGGCGGCGCATTCCGGCGCATGCCAGGCCTCTCCCCAGCCGCTGTGCCCGTCCGCGTCCAGAAGCTCGACGAGCAGCGACGAGCGCTGGCTGTAAAAGCCGGAGGCATTGCCCTGCGCCTCGGCCAGAGTTGCCTTGATGAGATATCCGCGGATTTCGACGATCTTCAACGCGCGCTCCTCTCCGAATGGACCGACAGCCGGCCGCCCTTGGATGCCCTCACTTTGGGCGTCCCGTCACGGCCGCCATCCGACGGCGGCTTGGATGATTTGCGGCGAAACGCTTCGTTGAAAGACTGCGCGCCGCGCGTCGTTTCACCTGGCTGGAACCGGACGGGAAGAATGATGGAGCGCTCGGCAAATCGTCCGTTAGCGAGCCGACGGATTAACTCCTGCCCGCCGCGCTCCCCCATCGCGTAAGCCGGCGAGGCAACCGAGGTCAGCAGCGGGGTATAGTAGCCGCGGAAATCGAACGCATTGAATCCCGTTACCATGACATCGCGGGGAATTTTTGCCGATCGAGACTTGAGGAGCTGGATGGCGGCTATCGCCATCTGGTCATTGCCAGCGATCACCGCGTCGGGCATGCCGAACTCATTCAAATGCGTAGTTAAGGCAGCCTGAGTTTCGGCGGACGATTCGTTTCCGCATCTGACAATGATAAGGTCGCAGCGCGTTCCGGACTTGCGGATTGCGGCGCGGATCCCCTTCTCGCGTTCAACCACGGCGGGCCACTCGAGACCGGGGGCCAGCAGGACAAGGCGTTGCGCCCCCTGCTCGATGACGTGCTGTGCGACAATAAAGCCGCCCCCAAAATCATCTTGCACGATCCGGCAGGAATCGGCGCCGACGGAGTCCATGTGCTCCTGGAACCAGACGACCGGCTGCCCAAGGCTCTCCAGAAGATGGCCAATCCGGCTGCGCTGCTCGCGCGAGCCGGACGGCATCACGCAGATGCCGTCCGTCTGGATGTCGCGCAGCGGCAGAGCCTCTGCGACACGATCTGGCGCGACGCTCTGGATGGAGAGCGCATAGCCGTGCCGATTCAGAAAGTTCGTCAGCCCCGCAACGAGATGGGTGATAAACGGGTCCGCCAGAAACGTGGGCGAGGTGTCGACGATCAGCAGCGCAATCGACCAGCGCTGAGCAAGACGCAGCCCCCGCGCCGAGGCGTGGGGACGGTAGTTCAGTTCCCCGATCGCCGCCGCGATCCGGCGCTGCGTCTCGAGGCTGATCTTGGACAGATGACCGTTGACGTATCGCGATACAGTCATCGCCGAAACACCCACGGCCTGGGCGACGTCGAGCACCGTTACGCTGTGCTTGCGATCCGCTTTCCCCTGCTTCGCTGGCGGGCGTCGAGCCATTACAGAATACCATGGCGCGCGAACACGTCCGCAAGCTTGGCGCCGCGCTCGAGCTCGGAACGCGTGTCGTTCTCACCGCTGACCTTCGACAGCGCTCGGGAGAGGACCTCGTTCTCGACCGCACGTGGAATGACGATTACGCCGTCGGCGTCGCCGACAACAAGCGCTCCCGGCTCGACGTAGACGCCGGCGCATTCGACCGGAACGTCGATCTCCACGACCTTGCCGCGTCCCTTGGAATCGAGCGGCGCAATCCCCGCGTGGAAAACTGGGAAGTGCATCGCCCGGATAGCCTTGACGTCGCGAACCAAACCATCCGTCAGACAGCCGCTCGCTCCGCGGGCGCGAGCGGCTGTGCTCAGCAGCTCGCCCCACGGCGCGATCCGCCCAGATGCTCCGCAAGCGAGGACCGGGATCTCGCCGGGGCGAAGGTCGTCGATCAACGCAATCTCCAGCTCATAGGGATTCTCACCTTCCGCGACCTGGTACACGTCGCGATAAAGGCCCGTCCGCGCGAAACCGGCCATGACAAGCGCATCGTCAAGGGGACGGATACGTGGCGGCATCGCCTGTCGCCTGTAGCCCAACTCATCCAGAACATCGGACAGCACGGCGACATAAAGATTGTCGCGCACGATGTTGAGCATGTCCGGATTGTCTCGATTGATCATTACTTGCACCTTTGGAAGACAGACCATCACATTTGCGTTGGTTCTTACGTGCGCCGGCGTGTCACGCGGGCCGCGCTCCAGAATGCCAGCACACCGATGACGAGCAGCACCATAAACAGGGGTCGTGAGGCAAACTCCATCAAGTTGTTGTGGCTGAGAATCAGACCGCGGCGGAGCTCCGACTCCATCATCGGGGTTAGAATGTAGGCGAGCACGATCGGCACAACCGAATATCCCGCTAAGCGAAGCGCAAGGCCGAAAATGCCGAACACCAGCATCAAGCCGACGTCAAACAGGCTGTTTGCGTAAGCAAATGCGCCAATCACGCAGAAAAGGCAGATCGCCGGATAGAGCAAATGGACAGGCCGGCTGATCATCCACAGCACCGGACGCACACTCAGCAGGCCGAGCACCAGCGTGACGATCTGTGCCAGGATCAATCCGGCGAACACCGCCCACACGAGGTCACCGTGCTGTTGAAACAGGAGTGGTCCAGGGCGGACGCCGTTCAGCATGAGCGCCCCGAGAATGATCACCATCTGTGGATCGCCCGGGATGCCGAACGTCATGGTCGGAATAAGCGCTCCGCCGGCCTCCGAGTTGTTGGCGACCTCGCATCCGACCATGCCCTGCATCGAACCTTTCCCGAACTCTTCGGGATTGTCCGCAAAGCGCTTCTCGATGTCGTATCCGACCCATGCGGCGACATCGGATCCGACACCCGGCAGCGCGCCGACCGCGATGCCGACGCCCGTCGAGCGGAGCATCGTGCCACGCAGCCCCGGTAAGTTCGCCAGAGCGGCGCGAATATGCGAAAAGGTTGAGCCCGCGAGGTTGCCGATCTCAGCGACACCCCGGGTCGCGGGCATCGTCACGAGCATGTACAGGACCTCGGTGAGGCCGAACAGGCCGATGATGACCGCGCCGTAGCCCACTCCTCCCTGGAGATCGTCGATGCCGAACGTGAAGCGCGGATAGCCGCTCATCGGATCGACACCCACGAGCGCCAGCGCCATACCGATGGCACCGGCCACCAGCCCCTTCAGCAGCGAGTCGCTGGACAGCGAGATCACCAGCGACATGCCGATCAGCGCCAGAAGGAAGTACTCGGGAGGGCCGAAGCGCAGGGCGACGCTTGCCAACGCGGGCGCTATGGTGATGCAGGCGATCGCCCCACCCAATCCCCCCAGCATCGAGGTGATGAACATGACGCTGATCGCCTCTCCCGCGCGCCCGCGTTTCGTGAGCCCGAAGCCCTCAAGGGCGGTCGGCGCCGAGGCCGGCGTCCCGGGAATACTGACTGCGATCGCCGTCACCGAGCCGGCGGTGATTCCGGCCACGAACACGCCCATCAGCAATTGCAGGCTCTCGACGACCGGCAATCCGAAAGTCAGTGGTAGCAGGACGATCATTGCCATCGTCGCCGTGAGGCCCGGCATCGCTCCGACGACGATGCCGAGCACGACACCAAGGACGAGATACATGAAAGCCGATGGTGCCAGCGCAAGCGCGAAGCCGTCTAGAAGGCCATAGTCCATATGCGTCGCCTAGCAGACTGTTGTGGATGTCATTGCCGACTTCCTTCAGGGCGCGACCGGGCAAGCCTTGGGAATTGTTTTTCTGTTTATGCGAGCAACTTCACCCATTCGAGTGAGTCCGCTCGAAATAGTATCTGCTCTAAAACCACGCCGAAGGCGGCAGAGGCAGATTGAACCAGTATCGGAAAACACTGTATGTGATTTCCGCGATCAGAATTGACGCCAAGCCGAGGGTAATGGACAGCCTGCCGCCAAAAGCCACGCCCAGGGCGACGACCAGAATCGGGCCGAGCACTGGAATCCCCAGCCCTTCGGTGGACACCAGCAGAGTGTAAAAAATGGCGAGCGCCGCGAGAGCAAGTGGCAGTCGCCACACTGCCTCCGGTACGATCGGGTCCTCAAGAACCGCAATGTCCTTGCCGGTCATGGCGCGGGTCAGCGTCAGCACCCCGAGTACCGCTAGGCCGACAGCCACAAGATAGGGCAGGAACGCCGAGCCGAGGCGATCCTCCGCCGGAGGAAGCTTCCCGGCCATCGCCGCTATGCCGGCAGCCATGGCCACGAGGGCGATCCCGACCCCGATTCCAATCCAGTCGCGCCGAACCGCTTGCACGCCGCTAATCCTTCAGAAGACCGAGGCCAGAGAGTGCGGAGCGCCAATCCTCGCGCTCTCGATCGATGAAGGCCTTGAGCTCGTCGCCTTCGATCTGCAGCAACGGGAAGCCGTTATTGGTGGCAAACTCCTGGAATTTCGGCTCTGCTATCCCCTTTCTGAAGGCATCCCGGAGCTTTGCGACTACGTCTGCAGGCATCCCGGAAGGACCGCCCAGCGCACGCCACGCCAATGTCACGACCTCAACCCCGATCGCCTCCTTCACGGTGGGTACGTCCGGCAGGAGCGCGTTTCGCTTTGTGTCAGCCACAGCGAGGACGCGGAGCTGGCCCGCCTTGGCAAGGTCGGCTGCTTCGGACGGCGTCAGCATCATCACGTCCACATGGCCGCCGAGAAGCGCTGTGCGTCCGGGCGCATGGCCCTCAAACGGCACGCTCTGAAATTTGACGCCGGCCTTTTGCTCGATGAGTCCGGTCGCGATGTGGGACACGCAAGCATTGCCGCAGTTGCCGACGGTGATAATCCCTGGCTTGTCCTTCGCTGCCGCGATCAAATCCTCAAGGGATTTCCAGGGGCTGTCGGCTCGCACCGCGATCGTGATCGGGTCGGCATTGATCATCGTAATGAAGGTAAAGTCCGTCGGCTTGTACGAGAGCTCCGGGCGGGTTAGCGGGAGATAAATTTGCTGAAGCACCGCACCGATGGTGTACCCGTCCTTGCGCGCCCGCGCAATTTCTGCGGTCCCGATCGCCCCTCCGGCACCCGGCCGGTTGACGATGAGGATCGGCTTTCCGAGGTGCGGCTCGGTTGCGGCCGCAAGCGCCCTGAACAGAAGATCGGTCCCGCCACCCGCGGATGGAGGCACGATGATGGTCACCTCCCTGGTCGGATAGTCCGCTTGCGCGGTCGCCGTGAGACCCAGCAGCCCCACCGAACAGGCGAGGGCCAGCGCATATCGCATCGAATTAATCATCAGGATCCTCCCATCCATCGACGTTGATAGGCCGATTTGGCCTCCGGATTGACGAGCGACACGGGCCACTCGCCACGAAGTACGCGCGCCGCCTCCCTCGCCGTACGCGCCTCCACGTCGGCCCGACCCTCTTCCGAGTACCAGGCGCAGTGAGGCGAAAGCACCACGTTGTCGAGACCTAGAATCGGATTGTCGGCCGCCGGCGGCTCCGCGGTAAGGACGTCAAGCCCGGCCCCGAAGATCCGCCGGGAGGCGAGAACATCGGCAAGCGCAGCCTCGTCAATGAGCGCGCCACGTGAGACATTGATGAGAATCGCGGAGGGTTTCATGCGATGCAGACGCTCGCGCGAAACGATCCCCGCTGTCTCCGGCGTCAACGGAAGATGAAGGCTGACCACGTCGGCGCGAGAAAAGACCTCCTCGAGGGAAACGAACTCGGCCCCGACCGCGCCGCCCGCCTGCAAATCTGGCCGGCGCGCGAAAACTACGACGTTCATCCCGAAGGCTCGTGCTTTCGCGGCTACGTGGCGGGCAATGCCGCCAAAGCCGACAAGACCGATCGTCTTGCCGTGGAGCCGATAGACCGGCTCCCCGACAGGAACCTGCCAGACATTGGCCCGCACGGCGGCGTCATAGGCCAAGATTTTCCGGCTCACCGCCAATGTCAGCGCGAAGACGTGCTCCGAGACGTCATGGAGGCTAGCATCCATCACGTTCGCCACGAGAATGCCGCGCTGGGTTGCGCGATCGACCGCGATGTTATCGACGCCTTTTCCGTGGTGCGCAATCACCCTGCAGCGGGACAACCGGTCGATGATGTCGTTGTCGAGATCGAGATGCTCGTGGATGAGCGCATCGGCGCTGGCAGCCTCCTTCAGAAAGGCCTCGCGCGTATTTTCGGCGGGCACGATCAATTCGGCATCGAGCTCACGGAGTTCCGCCGCATACCGCGAGAAATCGGGAAATGTCCAGTCGGTCACGACAACGCGGAAGCGTGGAGGCAAGGGCGACTCTCAAAATTCTATGCTTCGTCAGCGTCGGGCAGATAGGCTGCGGAACAACTTGTGTTAACGTTAACATACATCTGAGCTTCGCTACCCGTCAACCCTCGATCCAGCGCGACAGCGCGATTCATCAGCAGCGCGTGCATGTTGTCTGCTTCCGGCCAGTTCGGCGCCTCAAGCTGTGGCTGCCATCGGATGCCGTCCCATACGTAGCCCATCCGTCCTAGGACGATAAGACTCCGGCCAACAGAAAACCGAATCCGTAGATGTCCTAGGCTGGAATGTTCGGAGTGCGGATCGGCACCCCCTGAAGGTCTGCCAAGGAATCGGCAGGCACCGTCAGCAGCATATCCCGGAATCCACGGAATGCTGGGCCGATCAGGCGGGAACCGGCTTCCGCAGCCACCTTGTCCAAAATTGCCTGGCCGACCGGGCCGCGCCAAATGCGGAAAAAATGATCCTCGTTGCGATAGAGGAAAGCGACGCCTTCGATGTTCGCAGCCGGATGATGTGTCCCGAGATCACCCAGACTGTCATAAAAACATTCCAATCCGCCGCCTTTGACCCTGCTCCGCCATTTCACTCCAGGAGCCGAGCGCCGAGGCGGGGAACAACCGAAACTGGACCTTGTCTGCGCCGACCGCTGCCGTCACTTGGTCCTTCATCATAGTCATCTCGGTTGCATCCGCGCCGCCCACCAGGCCGACACCACCAATAGGATCCTGATCAACGTTCGCCGTGGCGGCAAGACCCAGTGCCCCCACAACGCGCTGGTGATGGATCGGACCGAAGTGCTCTCAGGCTGCATCAAGGTATCTGAGGTAGAGCTCAGGGCGAGTCGCCGAGGCTCTGGAGACCTACGAGGCCAAGCGGTGGCTCAAGGGCAGGGCCGGCGTGAAGCGATAGCAGATGCACGGATCGGCAAAGCCCTAACGGCCGAACGAGAGCATGCGCGAGGCCTGGAGAGTGGCGTGTCGCACCTACTGTCGCGTTAGGAAGAGCAGGAAGCTCCATCATCTCGCCCACGTTGCGGCCGACTGCATAGGAAAATCCCGACGGTAACGTCGGGCCTGCCGCGGCGCCGTGACGAGCAGGGAGCTCTGCGGCAAGCTCCGGCATTGTGGTGCCAGGCTTTTTGACACATTTGACCAGGAGATCACAACAGGGCGCGAGCTAGCGGTGGTTGACTGCTGGGCAGGTCAGGACCGTGCAGGATATTCGGCGCGGGCGAGACCCGTAATGCCCTGTCTCGAGCCGCACCGAATCCAAATCGTTCCAAAATCATACTGTCAGAGCTGAAGCAAAGACCTGCGGCCCGCAAAGACTACGACCTGGAATGCGGTCCTTCGCACGCTGTCAAACTGCAATCAGCTGAAGCAGACGCTCCCGGTCAACGGATTGCTCGGCCTCGCCGCTGAAGACGATCTGCCCCCGCGCTACGATGTGAAAACGATCGGCCACGGACAGCGCCTCATGGACGTTCTGCTCGACCAACAGAATGATCACGCCCATTTCGCGCAGCTCCCGGAGGATAGCAAATATCTCAGCCACAATCATCGGAGCGAGCCCTTCGCTCGGTTCGTCGATGAGCACGAGACGGGGCTTGCCGACCATCACCCGAGCAATCGCGAGCATCTGCTGCTCGCCGCCTGACAGCGTCGTCCCCAGCTGATGGCGGCGCTCGCCGAGGCGGGGGAAGCGCTCGTAGATCGTCTCAATCGCCCGGCGCTCGTCACGAGAGGAGCGCCCTTTTACCTGAAGCAAACCGAGCGACAGGTTCTCCTCGACGCTTAGCCCCGGAAAGATGCGGCGGTCCTCCGGCACAAAGCCGACGCCCGCGTGGCAGATCCGGTCGGGTGTCAGCCCGTGGAGCGCCTTTCCGCCAAGGCTGATCGTGCCGCTGCTGGGTCTCACCCAGCCGGCAATTGTCTTAAGCAAGGTCGTTTTACCGACGCCGTTGCGGCCGAAGATACCAATGACTTCTCCAGGGCTGGCTGTAAGGTTGATCCCCTGAATGACGTGGCTGCTGCCGTAATGGGTGTGCAGCCCCTCGATCGCCAGCATGTCCGGCCCCTTATGCATGACCGAAATAGGCGGCCTGTACTGCAGGATCCGCGCGCACGGAGGCGGGCGTCCCTTCAGCGAGTTTGCGCCCCTGGTGCATCACGACAACGTGGTCCGAGAGGCCCATGACGAAATCGATATCATGCTCGATTAGCAGTATCGTCACATCCTTGGTGAGGCTACGGACCAGCCTTGCTGTGTCGGCCGTGTCGGCGTGGCTCATGCCTTGCGTTGGCTCGTCTAGCAGGAGAATTTTCGGCTCGGACGCGAGGCAGACGGCGATTTCGAGGCGCCGCTGGTCGCCATGGGAGAGATTGCCCGCCAGCTCGTCGCGCTTGTCGCGGAGCTCGAAGCGTTCCAGCATCTCCGCCGTCTTGGCGAGCGCACGCGACGAATAACCGATCGGCAGAAGCGAGCGTGACGCCGGCTCCAGCACCTGTGCCGCCAAACGCAGGTTCTCAGCGACCGTGAGCTCGAAGAACAGGTTGGTAATCTGGAAGGAGCGCGAGAGACCGGCTGCTTTCGTCAGCTCGGGCGCTGCCCCGGTCATATCGACCCCGTCGATCAAAACTCTGCCGCGATGCGGCTTCAGCGCTCCGCTGATCAGGTTGAACAAGGTCGACTTACCCGCGCCGTTGGGCCCTATCACGGTGGTGATCTGGTGCCGCTCGGCCCGGAAGCTGACCTGATCGACCGCCCTCAGCCCGCCGAACGAGATGCCGAGATTGCAGATTTCCAGCACAGGCGTCATGGTGCAGGCCTTCCGGGCTGGACGGCGGGAGCGGCGAGCCGTCTGCGCTTAGGTGCAGGAGAAGGGACACTCGGCTCGCGAGCGAGCCATCCCTCGATACGCAGCCGGACAACGCCGATCAGTCCCTTGGGCATGAACATGACGCAGATCATGAACAGCACTCCGATCACGATCAGGTGGTGCTCGGTCCAACTGCCGATGATCGACTTGAGGACGACGAGCAGCACGGATCCGTAGATGGCGCCAACCAGCGTACCCATGCCGCCGAGCATAACGGAGATGACTGCGTTGCCGGAGACCGCGAAATACATCAACTCCGGTGACACGAATCCGCGCAGCATCGGATAGAGCGCGCCAGAAAGCCCGGCGATCAGGCCGGCCAGCACGTAACACGCCATCCGTGTGCGCCAGACGGAATAACCAAGAAAGGGCACGCGCTTCTCGTTAGCCTTAAGTGCGGTCAGCATGCGGCCGAACGGCGTGTCAAGGATGTAGGCCGCCAATTTGTAGAGGCCCATGATGATCGCAAGCACGACCAGGAAAAAACCAACCGGGTTGCCGGCCGACACCGAGACCGGGCCGATACCAATGGAGATAACCGGGATTCCGATTATGCCGTCGGAGGCGCCCAATTCACGAGTATTGTAGACGATTTTCGCCACTACCTGTGCCAAGCCGAAGGTGATCAGCGCGAAGTACACGCCGCGCACGCGGTTGGCGATCAGTCCTCCGATGATGGCGGCAACGAGTGTGGCCGCGAAGGCCGCCGCCATCGCCAGCCAGAAGGACGGCACCTTCAGCAGAGTGAGGGCCGAGACGTAAGCGCCGATCCCGAAGTACAACGCTTGGCCGAGCGAGAGCATGCCCGAGTAGCCGAGCAGCAGATCGACGGAGAGCGCAAGCCCTGCAAAGATCAGGGCCTCGGTAGCAAGGCGCAGATAGAAGGTATCGCCGATCGCGGAGCCGGCAGCGGCGAGCGCCAACGCGGCAGCGACGAAAAGGAGCGCTAGCAAATGGCTTGCGCGCATGGACAGAGCAAGCCGGTCACGCATGGCCGAGCCTCCCGAACAGGCCCTGCGGCCGGAACACGAGAAAGGCCACCATGGTCCCGAACACGATGGGGTCGGTCCAGACTGGTGAGATCACCAAGCTCGCCAGAGCTTGCACCTGCGTCAGTAGGAGCCCGGCGACGACTGCGCCCCAAATGGAGCCCATGCCTCCGACGATAACGACGGTAAAGGCGAGCAGGATGAAATCGCGCCCCATGGTCGGGAAAACAGAGTAGATGGGCGCCAGCAGCACGCCGGCAAGGCCCGCTAGGCTGATGCCGAAGGCGAAGGTGCCGGCGTAGACCAGCGATACCGGCACCCCCAGGGAAGCGGCCATGTTTCGATCGAAGGCCGCTGCACGGACCATTGCGCCGAGCCGCGTCCGGTAGACGACATGGGCGACCCCACCCACGATCGCAGCTCCGACCAAGATGAGGAAGAGCCGGTAGTTTGGCAGAATGATGCCAGCGACCTCACTTGCGCCGGGGATCGGCGTCGGTGGACGATGGGTGTTGGCGCCGAACATCAGTCTGAGGACATCCTCTACGATCAGCCCTAGGCCGAAAGTGACCAGCAGCGTAGTCACGTGGCGATCCCGCGTGTCAAAGACAGGCTTTATCAGCAGACGTTCCGTCAGTATCCCAACGGGCACCATTAGTACAGGGACAAGGACGAGCAGGAACCAAAAGCCGATGCCAGCCGCGCCGAACGCCAGCGCCCCATAGGCCCCGATGGCATAGAACTCACCATGGCTCATATTGATGACGTCGAGCATGCCGAAGATGATCGTTAACCCGAGCGCGACCAAGACAACGGCGACACCCAGCGCTAGGCCGTTGACGACCTGCGGGGCCAGCACGAACTGGAGGTAATCAAAGGGCGACATGTAAGCGTCTTCCGCTGGAGGGTGAGGCCCCTCCTTGAACAAGGAAGGGCCTCAGAGCGCGGCCGTCAGAAGCGGGTGCAGGCGTCGGGCCCGATCGCGTCCTGGGCTGTGACGCTGTCCACGATGTTGAATCGGCCGTTCTCGATCCGCACCACATACATCGGCTGCATGGCCTGATGGTCGCCCGCACGGATGGTCTTGGCACCCTGCGGCGTCTGCCAAGTCAGGCCGCGCAGCGCATCGCGCACCTTGTCGGTCTCGGTAGAGCCCGCCTTTTCGACAGCTACCTTGTAAGCAAAGAGCAGTCCGTAGCTGTCGGCCCCATAGAGGTCGGGATCCGTGCCGTTCGCCTCGCGGAAGGCGGCGACGAACTTCTTGTTCTCCTCCGTGTCGATTTGCGGCGAATAGCCGACGCCGGTGGTGAAGCCTTCGGCTGCCGTGCCGATCGCACCGATGTTCTGCGAGGTCACTGTTCCGGAGGCTCCGACCATGGTGAGGTTCGACAGCAGGCCGAAATTCTCCAGCTGGCTCAACAGACGCACCGTGTCATTACCTGCAACAGAGGTATAGACGACCTGTGGGCGGCTTGCGCGGATCTGGCCAAAGTACTGCGTGTAGTCCTTACTGTCGAGTGGCGCAAAGATCTCGCCGACGGTTTGCGCACCGGTCTTCTCGGCGTTGCTCTTGAACGCGGCGACAGTCGAGCGGCCCATTTCGTAGTCGGGGCCGAGATAGAACACCCGAGATTTCGGTTTCTCCTTGGCGAGCCACGCTGCAAGGGCCACCGACTGCTGCTCGGCACGTGCGTTCACGCGGAACATGTTGGGCGAGCACTTGTCGCCGGTGATTGAGTCAGCGAAGGAGACGGTTGTGGCGGCAAGCTTGCCGTTTCGCTCGGCAACCTGCGAGACCGCGAGAGTAGAGCCGGAGTTTACGGTTCCTGTCAGGAAGTCGACATTCTCGACTTGAAAAAGCTTTTCGGCCTTCTGCACGGCAACGGCCGGGTTGGCCTCCTCATCCTCGAAGATTAGGCTGAGTGGGCGGCCGGAGATACCGCCAGCCGCGTTGATTTCCTTGGCGGCGAGCTCAAGACCCCAGCGCACCTGCTGGCCGATTGGCGCGTAGGTACCCGACAGCGGCGTGACGACGCCAATTTTGATTGGTGTCTGCGCGAGGGCGCCGCTCAACGGTACGGTGGTGGCCAGCAAACCACTGAGAACAGCGGAGCAGAAGATGGTCTTCATGGGGACCTCCCTTTGGTTGCCTTGATTTAGCGGTGCGGACAGGCTCTGGCTGCAGTGCGGACGATCTCCACCTGCGAATTGCTGGGGCGTCATCCAGAGTTCGGCCGCCTTTTCGGCAGCCCTGCTCGCTCGGTGGGACGGGGCTACGTTCCATGACTTAGCTCCCGACGAACTTCGGGGGGCGCTTGGCGTGGAAGGCCTCAACGCCCTCGCGGAAATCATCTGACTGGCGCAGGCGGCTGTAGCAATGGCCTTCGAGCTCGATCGCTATGGAGAGCGAGGAATCTTCGGTGTCGTTAAGGAGCTTCTTGGCGGTGCGCTGGGCAATCGGCGAAAACGCGCGTAGCTCATTGACCAGCCGATCTGTCGCTGCCTCTAGCTCGTCGTCCGGCACGCATTCTGTCGCGATGCCCCAGTCCAACGCCTGCCTGCCGGTGATGCGCTTCGAACGCATCACAATGTCCTTAGCGCGCGTGATGCCTACGATTTTCTGCAGTCGAGCTGATCCGCCCGAGCCCGGGATCTGGCCGAGTTTCTGCTCTGGCAGCGCGTATTGGCAGGTCTCGGAGGCGATCCGAAAGTCACAAGCGAGCGAGATCTCGAAGCCGACGCCGAAGGTATAACCTCGATTGGCTGCGATCACAGGCTTCAAGCAGCGCGCCGGCGCTGCGATGTTCCAGGCGAGCCGGGAGACGTGCTCTGGCGAGGCCTCCATGAAGCCCTTGATGTAGCCGCCAGAAGAAAAGTTCTCGCCAACCGCTCGGAGGACGATGACGCGAACGCGATTGTCCTCGTCGAGCGCCTCAAAAGCTTTCCGGATCTGGTCTCGCTGCGGCATCGTGATCACGTTCATCGGCGGGCGGTTTAGGATCACGTCAGCACGCTCCCGCGACGGGTCGATCTCGACTCTGAACCCGTCAAGGTCGGTCAGAGCCTGGTTAAGAGAAGGTACTGCGATCATGAGGGGACCTTTCAAATTGAGCTTGGTCAGAGCGGATCAGGCGGTATCGCCGCGGGGCGACTCGGGCTCGAAGTCGCCGGCGACAAGCTGCCGGCGGAGGAGCTTCCCGACGGGCGATTTGGGCAGTGCCTTGATGAACTCAAAGCGCCGTGGCCGCTTGAAATCGGCGAGGCCGGACTCCCTGCAGTGCTGGTCGAGCTCTTCGGCGGTAACCGGGCTACGGCGCTGGACGAAGGCCACGACAATCTGGCCCCAGCGCTCGTCCGGCAAGCCCACGACGGCGACGTCCGAGACCCCCGGGTGCAGGGAGATGCAGCTTTCGATCTCAACTGGCGAGACGTTCTCGCCGCCACTGATGATCATGTCGTCGACACGTCCTGAAACGAACAGGTCGCCGTCCTCATCGAAATAGCCGGTGTCACCGGTGAAGTACCAGCCGTCGCGCAGAGCCCGCGCGTCAGCGTCGGGACGTTTCCAGTACCCTTCGAAAGCCTCATCGCTGGAGGCCAGTGCAATGATTTCGCCTTCCTCTCCCGGCGCCGCGAGTTCGTCCGCCGAGTTTGCCTCAAGTTTGACAACTCGAATCAGCTGATTGAGGCCGGCCTTTCCAGCGGAGCCTGGTTTCTCCGTAGCTCGCTGATTAATGGTGAAGGTGTAGATCTCGGAAGAGCCGTAGTGATTAACGAAGAGCTCGGGCCGGATCGTCTCGGCTAGCTTGGCGAGCAGTCCGTCTGTCATCGGCGCTCCCGCGAAGCCGAGCTTGCGGACGCTCGACACATCGGTCTCTGGGAAGCGCGGATGGTGGACGAGGTCGTGATAGAGCGTCGGGACGAGGTAGAGGTTGCTAATCCGCTCCCGCTCAATAAGATGCAGTGCCTTTGCAGCATCAAAGCGTGGCAGGCAGACGAAAGCGCCATTAATCAGCGACATGGCGAGGAGCGAGCGGACTCCCATCGTATGATAGAGGGGCATGACGCCTAACGTGCGCTCGCCCTCAGAATAGAGGTTCTGCGCGACATGGGCCAGCGCCGCCATCCGCTCGGCGCTGTGTCGGCGCGGCACGCCCTTGGGCTTGGCGGTCGTGCCCGAGGTGTAAAGCATGAGCGACCATGCATCGGCGCCCGCACGCGGCTTCGCAGAGGGCGACGGCCTTGTGACCATCTCGCCGAAATTGACGTCGGCCCGACCGGTCTCCGATCCGACGGCGATGCGGGGAATGCGTCTCGCAGCAGCGGATTCGGCCACGGGCGATGCGGAGACTGCCTCGAACGCGATCGCTCGGGCTTCGCAGTTCTCCACCACAAAGTCGATCTCGTCGGCCTTGAAGCGCCAGTTGATCGGCGTGATCGTTATGCCGGCGAACTGGCAGGCCCAGTGCAGGCTGGCAGCCTCCCAGCGGTTCTGAAGAAGCGTGACGAAATGGTCGCCCGGCTTTAGGCCAATCTCATCCAAGCTTGAGACGAGAGACGAGATCCGCTCGAACCACTGTGCGTACGTCAGGCGGATGTCACCGTCGACGATGGCCATCGCGTCGGGATCGCGGGCGACGCTAGCGACGAAGCTAGTTCCAAGGTCAAACATGGTGGAGGTTCCCGTCGGTTGTGGTCTGGCCGGCGTTGCCACGCATAATTGCGGCGGCGTCGAGCGCGGCCTTGATGATCGATGAATAGCCGGTGCAGCGGCACAGATGTCCGCTGACAATCGCGCGGATGGCCTCTTCGTCGGCGTCGGGCCGCGCCCGCAGGAAGGCATCCAGCGACATCAAAATGCCAGCTGTGCAGAAGCCGCATTGCAGGGCGTGATGACGGCGGAAAGCTTTTTGCAAGACCGATAGGCTGCCGGCGGCCGGTGCGAGCCCTTCAACCGTCGTGACCTCCCGTCCTTCGAACTGCACCGCGAGCGTCAGGCACGCTCGAGCCGGTTCACCGTCGATTTGGATCGTGCAGGCGCCGCAGACGCCGTGCTCGCAGCCGACATGCGTACCGGTGGCGCCGAGTGCGTGCCGCAATGCATCGGTGGCGAGCAGGCGTGGTTCGGCCCTGAGCGAGACGGGCTGGCCGTTAAGTACAAAAGAAACGCGATGGGGCGTGGCGGCGGTCAGGCGCGGCATCGAACAGCCTCCATGATGGTGGCGTAGCCGAGACTGCGCACGAGATCCCTCCGTAGGCGGGCCGTCGCGTGATAATCGTTGCGGGCATCGAGCTCCCAAGCCAGTTCGTTGAGAGCGTCTATCAGCGCTTGACCCTCCATCGGTTGGAAGCTGCGCCGCTCGGGCCTGTCGGCCACACCGCCGACTGCAAGATGGATTTCATCGTCCGTGGCCACGGCGGCACAACCCACGATGGCGAAATCACCGTGGCGCCGTGCTACTTCCCCGAAGGCGTAGCCCGTGCCCGACCGAGCGGCCGGAAATGCCACGGCCTCGATCAACTCGTCATCGGCCTTGGCGGTGACCATCATGCCGGAGAAGAAATCGCTAGCGCGGACGGTGCGGCTACGGCGGCGCGAGCGCAGCCAGATCTCGCCGTCGAGTGCGACGAGACACAGAGGGATCTCGGCGCTCGGGTCGGCATGAGCTGCCGAGCCACAGATCGTGCCGCGGGACCGGGTCTGATAATGGCCGAGCCAAGGTAAAGCCTTTGCCAGCAGAGGCTGCTCGCTCTCCAGCCCAGGATGGTTCATCAGCGCCGCCTGGCGGACGCCAGCCTGCACCACGATGTGGTTACCTTCGCGACGGATCTGGTCGAGCCCGGCGATACTCATGATGTCAATGAGGACGGATGGCCGCGCCAATCGCATGTTTAGCATCGGCAACAGGGATTGGCCGCCAGCGAGCACGCGGGCCTCTGAACCGTGCTGCTCGAGCGCCTCTAGGGCCTCAACCAGATCGCGGGCGCGAATGTAGTCGAAGGCGGCGGGCTTCATGTGCGCCCTCCGAACAGGCGGACGAAAATGAAAAGTAGACGGGCGAAAAAGCCGGGTTTGGAGATCTCTACTGGCGAAGCGCGCCGCGCGAGGGCGCTGAAGAACTGCCCGATGATTGCCTTAGCCGCGCCGTCGAGCAGGCGGCCGCCGATCGCCGCCACCTTCCCGCCGACCACAGCCTCGTAGCTGTAGCCGATCAGAGTGAACCCCTCGGTTGTCTCGGTCAGTGTCACGCGTCCGGAGCCGACGCCGGTGCCGAGTGCGCCCGACATCGAGCCGGTCAAGGTCGCCGCTCTAGGTGGATCGAGGTCCGAAAGCTTAATCTCTGCCCGGTAGCGTCCCTGCACTGGTCCGACACCCAGCGTAACATCGGTCTTGAAACACGTGTCCGAGAGCTTCGCTACGCCGTGGCAGCCAGGGATGATCGAAGCTAGCGTGTCGGCGTCGAGCAACATCGCCCAGATCGCCTCCCGCGGGGCCGCAACTCGGATCTGTCCCCCGCCGCGTAGAGCTCGGTCGCCCGGCTTCGCCGGCGGCTCCATTGTTATCTGGGCGGACGCAGGACGTGCCGGCTCAGGTTGCCCGATCAGGGCGGAGAGCTTGGCGGGAGTGAGCGGCAGGTCAAGTTCTGCCACGCCGAGCGCGTCGGCGACCGCGTTGGCGAGGCAAACGGGAGTCGACATGCAATTCCCCTCGCCGACCCCCTTGGCGCCAAGCGGCGTGAAGGGAGATGGCGTTTCGAGGTGCACTATTTCGATGTCTGGTGTCTCGCTCGCGGTCGGCAGAAGGTAATCAGCAAAGGTCCCAGTCAGGAATGCGCCGTCCTCGGCATAGGCGAGCTCCTCGAAGAAGGTCGCGCCGAGCGCCTGGGCGAAACCGCCTTTGATCTGGCCTTCTACTATTGCAGGATTCAAAACGCGACCGCAGTCGTGGGTAGTAATGTAGCGGTCGATCCCCACTTTGCCGGTAACCGGATCCACCTCAATGCCGGCCATGTCGAAGATGAAACCATGACAGAGAGAGGAGTTGATCTCGTCGCTGTCGTTTGGCGCGTCGAGCTCTGCCGGTGACCAGAAGGCCGTCTCGCGAATAGAGTGGTCAATCCCGTCCGGCAGCAAGGCGGGAGACCAGTGGCTCAGGGCGGCGACCCGTCCAAACGGCAGCCCCTTGCCAGCGGCACCCTTAGCAAAGACGTTGCCGTCGGCAAAAATGACTTGATCGGCTGGCACACCGAGCTGGCTTGCGGCGATTTGCGCTAACCTGTTGCGTAGTCGAGTGGCAGCCAGATGAGCCGCGCCAGCTACCGCAGGGGCAAATCGGCTTGAGTAGCTGCCCGAAGCGATCGACCAAGCATCCTTGCCGGTGTCGAGATCGGTCACGACGTGGATCTGGTTGTGCGGCAGTCCGAACACGTCGGACACCACTTGGGTGAGGACCGTGCGATGCCCCTGGCCCTGTGGGGTCGAGGCGACATGCACGCTCACCGAGCCGACAGGATCGATCGCCACCGTCGCAGTCGCCTGGGCGCCGTTTTTCGGTCCGGCCCTGCGCCGCTCGGTGGGCGTCAGCATTGTGGTGATGTAGCCCATGTTCGACACGCTGGGCTCGACAACGGCAGCAAAGCCAATCCCGTAGAGCTTGCCAGAAGCACGGGCTGAGTCCCGCCGGTGCTTGAGATCGGCGAGGCGTCCCTCAGCGAGAGCGAGGTCGATCGTCCTCTGATAGTCACCGGAGTCGTAAAGTCCGCCGGTCGCAGTACGATAGGGAAAAGCGCCGCCCGGAATGAGGTTCGCGCGGATCACGTCCAACGGATCGAGGCCGAGCTCGACGGCGATGCGTTGCATCAGCCGCTCCAGCGCATAGTAGACCTGCGGTCCGCCGAAGCCACGGACAAGGCCAGTGGGGGCCTTGTTGGTCAGCACGACGCGGTTGCGGATGGCGACGTTCCGGATGTCATAGGCGCCGGTCATGTTGCCGTGCATGCGGTAGAGGGTTGCCGGCTCGGGCGCCCGCGGATAGGCGCCGCAATCCTCGATCTGGTCCCAATCGAGAGCAGTTATCCGCCCCTCCGCATTAACGGCCGCACTCAGAACGGTGACGCGATTGGTCGCCGCCACCGCGGCGCTCAGGTGTTCGAGCCGGTCCTCGATCCACTTGACCGGTCTGCCCGTAATCCGTGCCGCTACGCCGATCAGCACCGCATAGGGCGTGATGCCCTGCTTCACGCCAAAGCTCCCCCCGGAGTCCGGCGGCGTGCGCAGTCGTACGCGGTTGCCCGGCACCCTAAGGGCACGCGCCAGCACGGCATGAAGGCTGTACGGTCCCTGAAAGTTCGCGAGAATGTCGTAAGCATCCTCATGTGGGTCGTATTCGGCAACAATGCCGAAGGTCTCCATCGGCGAGCCGGTGTTGCGTGGATATTCGACGCGGACAGAGACACGATAGGACGCCTCGGCGAAGGCAGCTTCCGGATCGCCGTAGCGGAAGCGGCGGTCGCTCACGAGGTTGCTGCCGACACGCTCGTGTAAAACGGGCGCGTTTTCCTCGAGACTGGCAAGCGGATGGACAACGGCCCGCAACGGCCGATAGCTTACCTCGATGGCATTGAGTGCATCCTCGGCCAGATAGCGATCTTGTGCCACTACGACAGCGACTGGCTCCCCGACATAACGGACGCGCTCGACCGCCATCGGCCAGTTATCGACGGCGACTTTGAGCCCAGCGATCATCGGTGCGGCAAACATCACGAGATCGCGGCCGGTAACGATCGCGGCAACGCCCGGCATCGAGGCGGCGACAGAGGCGTCGATAACCTCAATCTCGGCATGGGCGTGGGGCGAGCGCAGAATCGCCGCGTGCAGGGTGCCCGGTTTGACCCCAAGATCGTCGATGAAGCGCCCGCGACCGGTCAGCAGCGCCGCGTCTTCGACGCGTTCGACCGACTGTCCCGTCCACGAATTAACTTCACCCCTCACCAGTACCGCTCCCCGCATGACGCTCTCTGATCAAGCGTCTGGAGCAGGAAGTTCGGAGATCGGTCCTTCAGGCGCAATCCCGTAGAATCTCGCGACTTACCGAAAAGTCTCAAGACACGAAGAGAGCATGGGTTGAGGCAAGATCGGGGACTGAGGCTCGGAGCCGCGCCCGCTTAGCGGCCGATACGTGCCACCTGCCGGAACTCACTCGGTGGAACCGAGCAATGGTCGCGAAAGAAGCGTGTGAAGTGAGCCGGAGTGCTGAAGCCGAGTCGATCACCGATGGCTACGAATGTCTCGTCGCTCTCCACGACGGCACCGACCGCCTGCTCCACTTTGAGCACATTCAGGAAAACGTGTGGGGTAACGCCCGTCGAAGCCTCGAAAGTCCGGAAGAAATGCGCCCGGGACAGACCCGCCTCCCTGGCGAGTCTCTCGATACTGAGTTCAGCACCAATATTCTTGCGCATCAGCGCGATCGCCCGACCGACGCGCCAGTCAATGGCGTTGGTGCGAGCGATCTCCCGTAGGGAGGTGCCGATTGAGCGCCAGGGCGTGAAGCGCTCGACGACCGCTATCATGAGTTGCGATAGAAGGCGCTCATGCTGCTTCGATGCGCCGGGCTCATCCACCATCTCGGCAGCGAGGTTGAGCGCAGTCTGGCGGATGTGAGCTGTCACCTCTCCCGCGGATCGTTCAAAGAAGCCGGGCGCTCCACTGGCCATCCAGTTCGGGCGGAAGCCGCGCAGCCATTCCGGCTCGATATAAAGCGCGAGGATCAGCGCGTTCTTGCGGCGCGGATCGTGGACGTATGCGTGCGGCTCCCAGGCATTAACCAGAACGGCGAGGTCGTCCGTCAGCGGCGCGACATGATTCCCGACGAGAAACTGGGTATCGTCGCCGTCTACCTTGAGTAGCACATGACAATGCGGATGCGCATGCCGGACTAGGCTGCGGTCCATATCAAGTAGGGCCACACGTCCGAACGGTCCGTGCGCTATGCGCAACGCGTCTGACATCCTTTCCTCGCCGCGCCTGATTTTCAGGTCGCTTTGTCCGCCGAGACATTCTGGGCGCATATCGCTTTTGCTGCAAGAGCCGGAGGCAGGTGCGAATTCCCGGTGCGTGGGGGAAGATTGAAGATTCGGTCAAAGCGCCACTCCACTTCCCGCGCGAGAATGAGCAACAAAGAACGTCGGAAAACATTCGTTAGGAAACGGTCGCGATCCCATTCAGCTCGTAAATTCCAGCTCGTGCGCCCGCGGCTCGAGCTTGCTCGCCCTTTGATTTCCGAGCGAGTACCTTTCGAGCCGCAGTCCGAGCGAGCTGCTCGGGGAGTGTGCCGACGGTCCGATCGCATTGTCTTCGACACATGAGTGTCTGTGTATCACCAACGAGCTGCGATCGACCGATTCCTGCCCGTGGCACCCTCCGGAAAGGTGTGCTTCGGCGCATTAGTGAGGGCCTCGCCGACAATCGGTTCAAGGGCATCACGAGATCCGCACCCCAGGTTGCACCTGTTTTCACATCTACATCGACGTGCGACCGTGCAGCCCATACTCTCGACCATAGGATGCAAAGGGTAGTCGCCAAAGTCGATCTGGTCCGGAGCGCCCGGCCGTACGAAAGCAGACCATGAACATCGGCGATCTCCCCAGCCCCCTGTCCTTTGTGAGTCCCGGCTGTGCTTGCGTATGGTCGTGCAAACCTTCGCTCCGGGGAGAGGGTAGATCAAAGGGGTCGAAGGCTGCCGATTACCCGTCGGACAAGGAATGCGGATCAGCATTGACGTGAAGTTGTGCACGCATGATCATTCTCGAAGCGTCAGTCGAAGCTTCAGCGCAGAGCATCTTGCCATCTCAGTTCATCCAGATGAGGAGGTGGGCAATCGGCTGGCCACGGCGTACGAGCGCAACGCCAGCACTGCCCACCTTCATTTGCCAACTGCGTGACGGGGATGAGAAATTCCTCAGCTCATCGCCCTCTTGCCACCGCACGACGAGGTCGGCCACTTCCGCCTCGATTGAGGACCTCGGAAACAGCATGGCCTCCGCACTCAAGTGCTCGGCGTATTCTGACCTGAAGTGTTGCGGCTCGATCCTCGGACCCAGCCAGTCTTCCGGCGGATAGCTTTCGCGAGGCTTCGAAACAGACTCCGCGAAATAGCTTTGAGCGAGGGCGGCAGCCGCATTCAGGAGCTCAGGACCATGCGCCAGGTATTCGGCATGATAGCGCGCCAGCACGGGCACGAGGTATTGCGGCAGGGTTTGCCGCGCGTGCCTACGCGGAAGCACGTCCAGGCCTAGCGCCCTGTCAATCTGGGCCAGGGCCTGAGGTTCAGGCAGCCCATCGCGCTGGAGAAGCGCCATATACCGCGCCAGTGAAAAAATCACGTGCTCGGGCGATCGCCAGAGCCTAAGCGTAGGCGGGTTCGACGAAGTTGGATCACGCCGAGTCGCGGGGACGCTGCGCCGTCTGAGCGCGACCATCCGGCCTAAGGTTGTCTCATCGAATATTGTCAGCATTCTCTCCCCCCAGCCGGTGGCATTTGACCACGACTTTTGGCTCTCTTTCATCTGGCGAGCCACGCGAAAATCGCGGCGATAATTGATGCGACGCGATGGCCTTTGTCGGTGTGCGCACCTATGCTTGCAAACAATGTGGCCGGGGAAGGCTGTGATGAACCGTGCTCAAGGGGAGCCTTGCGACATCGCTTCGTGCTCGAGCAAAACAACCTCCGAGCACCTCCGGTTCGCGGCCGTCCTGGTTGCACGTCGGGCGGTGGGGCCGCCCATCGGAGGCCGCGAATCTCGGCTTCCGCCCCCGTCCCGATGCGGTAGACGCCGAGGCTGCCGAAAAGCGTGGCCAGCGCCCGACCGATCTAATCATCCGGCAACGGCTCGCACCCGCGCGATCGGCACCAGGCGTGGTAGGCCTCGCGAATGGCGGCAATGGCGACGCGGCCACCTGGCTCGGGGCGGAATGTCTCGCGGGCGAAGGCGTCCGCCTCGGCCATCGCGTTGCGCCGAGCGGACGCGATCCCCGCGTGGGACCCTGCGCGGCGGCCGTGGGCGGCAAAGGCGAGCAGGAACGCGCCGAGACCGTTGGCGGCGAGGCTGGCAAGCGCAGCCGCCGCAAGATCGATCTGCCATCCCGCGATCCCCAGGCGATCGGCCAGTGGCGAGACGCTGGCCGGCGCCGGGAGCGCCGCGACGACCGCCCGGGCGGCCTCGAGCTCCGCCTTGGCGGCTTCACGCATGGCGGTCAGTTCGGCGCGCGCGGCGGGGACCTCGGCCGCGGCGGTTGTCACCTGCTGCTCGAGCAAGGCCCGACAGTTGACGGCACAATCCCGCTCGGCCGCCTTGGCAACGACAGCGGCGTCCGCAGCTGCCTTGGCCGCCAGGGCCCGCTCGAGCCGCTCCGACGTTCCCGTTGCCGCCAGCGCCCGCTCGGCGGCCTCCAGCCGCGCTTCGGCCCGGGCACGGGCGCGCGCTGATGCCCGGATCGGCGCCTGCCTCAACTCGCGGGCCTCCAGGGTGCGCTCGCTGGTGAGCAGGAGTGCATAAGCCTCGCCGGCGATAAGCCCCGCGGCGATCAGCACTGAGATCAGTCGGCGCCCCTCGCGCCAGGCCACCCCGACGGCCATCGCCCCAACGGCAAGTCCGCAGGCGAGCGCGATCAGCAGCGGCGCGCCATTGGCGCCATAGCCGCCGCCCGCAACAATGGCCGAATGGGCAACGCAGCCGATGATGGCGAGGCCAACCAGCCCGCCGCTGAAGCGCACCAGCTTATCCATTCCCCCTTCCCAAATCGCGCCGGTTGGCCCGTTCGAGCTCCTCCACCTTGTTCTCCAGCTCGGCGATCGCCGCCTCGATAACATCGGCGATGGACCGATTGAGTCGCCGCGCCAGCCGGGTCGTGCGCTCCTTGAACTCCGGCGAGCACCGGAAGTTGAGCTGTGTCGTGCGCACCGCCCGGCGGCGGCGTTGCTTCTCGGTCAGCTGCGTCCGGCGCTCGTGCCGTGCCCGCGCCTCCCGCGCCGCGCGCCGCTCCGCGCCGGGCGGGCCGGGGAACATCGCTACGAAGCTGTCGATATCGTCGCTCATGCCCGTGCCCTCCGCTTGGCCGCCCGCAGCGTCGCCGCGTTGACCTCGGCCCACAGCGCGTCGATCTCGGCCTCCGCCTTCTTGTCCTTCTCGGGGCCCGTACGGCCGGTGGTGATGGCATTCACATACTGCGACCGGGAGGCGATGGTCGTCTTGGCGACCGGCAACTTCCACGAGGAGAGCAGCGTACGTGCCGCCTCGACCAGCCGGCCGTCGTGTTGGCCCTTCGCGTTGAGGACGAGGAGAAACGGCGTCCCGGTCTCCTGGCACAGCGAGATGCAGTCCTGCGAGGCGGCAAGATCGAGACCGCTGGCGCGCAGCGGGATGACAACCAGGTTCGAGGCGCGCACCGTATCCTCGGTGACGAGAATGGAGCCGGGCGGACCGTCGAAGAACACGAAGTCATAGGCGCCGGTCCGCTGCAGTGCCGCGACGGCATCACTGGCACGGTCGAGCCCAAGCAGCAGCCCAGGATTGTCCGGCGCGCCGCGGCGTCCATGCCAGTCTGTGAACGACGCTTGCGGATCGAGATCGACGGCCGCGACCCGCGCGTCACGGGCGGCACGGACGGCCAAGCACGTCGCCAGCGTGGTCTTGCCGGTGCCGCCCTTAGTGTTGAGGACGCTGATGAAGTGCATGCGAATCCGATTTGGTGCCGTAGCGAGTTCAGGACGTGCATGGTGGCCGCGTGGGCGCAGGCGAGCTGAATGGCGGCGATGGCTTCGATCTCATTCCTTGGCTGCGCACCCTCGATGGTGGCGAGCGCCACGTTGACGGCGACTCGCTCGTCCCCTGGTAAGGCAACCTGGAAGCGATCTCGACTTGGCGCAGGGTTGCAGCGACAAAATCGGGTGACGCCGTGCCGAGTGCCTTCTTCAATCTCGCCAACCAATCCCTCTTCATGCTCTCCGGAGCATAGGGGATGTGATAATCGCAATCGACGCGTTTCAGTTTGACCCTGACCGGTCTCTTGGATGGCGGCGCAGGGCGCGCCGGCAACTGATCGTGCTTCGTCATTTCTGCCCCGTTTTTCCGAACTGCCGGGCGAGCTTTCGTGCCCATCTCCTCACCTCCACTGCTTCTTGGGTCCAGTAGCCATCGCGGTAATTGCCATTGCCCGTCCCCGACGGAGCCCCGGGGCTAAGCCCTCCGTGTAGCCGGCACCGGGATCTCCCGCGGATGGCTGGGCATTGGCACGGCGTTCCGGCCCGGGTCTTTGCCCCGCAACGTGGCGCAGCCCGGATATTGGCGAGACGCTCTCGAGTTCCTTGGTTCATGGGGTTGACCTCAAATTGAATCCGCCCCCTCCTTGAAGCCCCTTTAGACTTCCACTGGCCTACGCCAGACCCGCTAAGCCGAGATGCCCTTTCGCATTGATCCAAATTGGTTAGCGGAATGGAAGTCGATTAAGCCTTCCTTGCACATAGCGCTCGAAATGCCTGTCCACCTCTTCATCAGACTCGAACTGCATGCCCTCGGTCTCGATAGTCCAGTCGACCAGTAGCACTGGCAGCGAGAGCCCCGATCCAGCTAGGATAACCTGCATTTTCGACTGTGCTTCCCGACTTGGTTTGGATCGCATAGTCACGCTACCGGAGGAGGACCTTACTGACCTGGGCAAAATTGCGCCTCGAGGCAAACCGTGCGATTTCTCTGCCTCCTCTGCGGCAATCGCTAGCAAATAAGCATCTGGATCGCGAATGTCAGATCTACAGCCGACCCTCTCTTCATAGCGAGCAACGATCGCCGAGACGTCGCAGCCCATATCCTTAATCCGCTCCAGCGTTCTTCTTGTGAACGGCAGCAACTCGCTTAGAAAATTTGCGGCTCCACTTTCGGCAAGCTTAACTTGGGCCTGATCACGGTATTCGGACCAGCTGGCTCCAATTGCTGTGTCATTCCAGCCTCCTTCATCGGAATAACGATCAGCAGTAGCGATTCGTGCAAGTTGTTCATTTCGTGACGGATGATCAATACGTAAGGGTTGATCATTTGGTAGGCGGGCCGATTTTTCTGAGTTTTGACGTTTGGAGTTCCCGTTTTCGGAGTCGACATTTTTGGAGTTCGTTTTTTGCGAGTTACTGCAGCAGTATATGGGCTGTTGCGCACCGCCGCGACGCTTGACCAAGCCAGCCGCTTCCAGCTCTTTGCCGAGCGTCTTGATTGTGCCGTATGACCAATTGAACCGTTTTGCTATATGCCAAGGACGAGCCTCAGCACCGGAGCAAGCTCTAATGAAGAGCAACATGGCGATCGCATTGACCGTCAGTTTCCCATCAAACCACTTCCGTTCCACTCGCCGGCGATGCTCCGAGAGATCACTCGGCAGGCAAACGAGGTCGTTGACGATCTCTCCTCGCCCCTGTCGGCCGTTCGGTTCTCGAATTCTCTTGATCAAGCCTCGGTCTACGAGTATTCGCATGGCGCGCTGGTAAACTCGGCGGCCAAGGCCGCGTCGAACGAGGCGAGCCGTCGTCCTCTCCCTCATCACCCAAAGACCGGCATAGGTCAGCCGGGCTGCTAATACGACTAGGGCGGCAGGCTCGACCCAGGGGTCAACGGCGATGTCATTCGGAAGCATGCCGAACGCGCGAGATGGGAACTCGACAATCGTATCTCGCGCTGTCTCAGAAGCATCTGGCAGGTGTATAGGGTCGCTTCTGCCATTGCACTTAGGCAGTGACACATGTAGAGTCGGCACTTGCGTAGCGCCTCCCTGCGCACGCTGGTGCGCGGTCAGACTTGGTGGCAACAAGTCTTCCGCGATTGATATGGGCGAGAGATCGAGCGGCTCCGGCAGAGCCGCAGCTGACACGACAAAGGGCGCGGACCGTGGCGGGTCCCGCGCCCTTCGCATTTTCATGTTGTGTCTGCTTCCAACCGTCTCACGAACAGACGGCAAACGGACTGCGAACCCATTCCGCGGACATTCCGCGGACAGCGTACCTACTGACGCAGGCGAGGCGGTCCTTAAGTCGTTGAAAAGGCTGGCGCACCCAAGAGGATTTGAACCTCTGACCTCTGCCTTCGGAGGGCAGTAGATTTGTGTTTTCTGCGGCTTACCCAACTGGGATAACTGTTACTAATCCGTTGGCAAACCGGCGTTTTCTGGATACAGTTGGGCAATGGTCATGATCGGTAATGACCCGAAATTGCTTACCCGTGCTTACCCATTGCTTACCCGGAGACCACATGCCGAAACTGACCAAGCGCACGGTCGACGCCGCCTCACCTTCTGCCCGGGGTGATATATTTTTGTGGGACGACGGCTTACCGGGCTTCGGTCTACGGATCAAACCCTCTGGCGCGAAGTCGTTCATCATCCAGTACCGCAATGGTCATGGCCGGTCGCGCCGGCTCACAGTCGGACGTTATGGCATCCTGACCCCGGATGAGGCGAGAAATGAGGCGCGGCAGCTGCTCGCGGCGGCGGCGCGCGGTGCCGACCCTGCTCAACAGCGTGGCGAGGACCGATCGGCCTGGACGGTCAAGGATCTTTGCAGCGAATACCTCGCAGCGGCCAAAGCCGGTAACATCATCACCCGTCGCCGCTCGGCCAAGAGGGCGTCAACGCTGGCAACGGATGAAGGTAGGATCAACCGGCACATCATCCCTCTGCTGGGTCATCGCGTCGTGCGTGACCTCAAGCCTGCTGACGTGCGCGCGTTCTTTGTATCGGTGAAGGCAGGCAAGACCGCTGCCAATGTCAAAACTGGCCTACGGGGGCGCGCCATCGTCACGGGTGGCCAAGGCACGGCAAAACGCACGGTCGGACTGCTCTCGGGCATTTTGGCTCATGCCGTGGAAATCGG
>Ga0310822_100096_pt1 | contig 137483 bp, 128 predicted proteins | sample P4_ome_2_FD_201313 | JGI IMG/M metagenome (GOLD analysis project Ga0310822, IMG submission 201313) | Sorghum-adapted microbial communities from Joint BioEnergy Institute, Emeryville, California, United States - P4_Day56_Rep2 | ecosystem: Engineered > Bioreactor > SSF (Solid state fermentation)...
GCCCGCCGCGCAGCCCTGCCCGCCTGGCTGCACTTCTACAATCACCACAGGCCCCACACTGCGATCGGGAAGCTCCCGCCCATCAGCCGGATCTCAAACAACCTGCCTGGGCAGTACACCTAGAGCGTCGTTTCGAGCACTGCCGCGACATGCGGATCAGGAGATGCTTATGCGAACAGACTGCGCACGCGCTCAGTCCCGTAGCCGCAGCCGGCGCGCGGAACAGCTCCGGCGGAAACTGCGCAGATCTAACTCTCAATGCCGCTGTTCGAGCGCGACCTGCTCGCCGAGGACCGGCACGCCCACTACCGCCGCCTCGCCGGAGACATGGTGGTGCGAACGATGCGCATCGCCGGGGTGTAGCGAGCCTGACAGCGGCCGCGGAACCGGAAGAGGCGAAACTCGCCGAGATGTTCGCCGTCGCCATCGCGGATGGGATCAGGCATCCGGTCTCGGGTCACACCTGAGACGCCGCTCGTGAAGCGAGATCATCGAGCACGATAGCGTGACGTCGTGGGCACCCACAGGAAAATCCGGACATGGCTACAGGAAAACCAGGAGCGGCCCACCACCCCGATCCGCAACAGAAGTAGTTCTGCCAACAGCCCACCACATCGAGAGGGTTCGGCCGAAAGGCCGGCCCTCTCAGCCTTTCCGGCGCCGTCGAACGGATCGACGACCGCGCCGCCGCGTCGTGATCGCCGGCGATCATGCCGCAGGCGGGAATAAACGTGCCCGCTCGTGCGTCACTGAAAGTGAACTTGATACGAGGCGACTCAATGACGAGAGGAGAGTGATGATGCTGTTCGATACGTTCAAGGAACTTGACCGGATCAGCTCGACGTTCTTCTCTGGGTTCCCGGAGCCGGCGCTGAGCGCCGCGCCGGTGAACCTCTACCGGAATGACGATCGCTACGTCATGGAGGTCGATCTTCCGGGGTTCGAACCGTCGTCGGTCGATGTGACCGCCGAGCCGGGGCTTTTGACGATCCGCGCGGATCGTGACACCTCACGCGAGGATCGCAACGACCGGTGGCTGATCCGTGAGCGCGATTCCGCGCGGGTGGTGCGGCAGATCGCGCTGGGTGACGACGTGGATGTGGATGCGATCGCGGCCGACTACCAGAACGGCGTGCTGCGAGTCACGCTGCCGGTGAGGGCCGATGCGCTCCCGCGGAAGGTCGCGGTCGCCGTGGGCTCTCCGTCGTCCGCTCCGCAGGCGATCGAATCCGGCGAGGCGGCGCAGAGGGACGCGCACCCAAAAGCCGAACCCGCGCATTCGGTCGCTTCCTGACCCGGTGGCTCCCCGGGGCCCGGAAGGGCCCCGGAACCCGGATGCGCGGGAACGTACCCGTCCACGTCCGCTCACGGAAAGCCGGGGTGAGGTGATGGACGCGTTCGAGCTGCTCGAATCGACGACGAGCATCGAGGCCACGTCCGCGGCGGAACCCGCCGAAGGTCTGGACGCGATCCGTGATCTCTACCTGAGTGCGCCACCCATGGACGGGCCTCGAGTGGCGACGGGTCTCACGCCGGGCACGCCCGCACCCGACTTCGCGTTGCCGGCAGCGGACGGCACGATCGTGCGGCTCTCGGATCTGCGCGGGTCGCCGGTGGCGCTCGTGTTCTACCCGCTGGACTGGAGTCCCGGATGCAGCGTCCAACTGGAGCTGTACCAACAGGAGTACGAGGAGTTCGCGTCGCGCGGCATCCGGCTTCTCGGCATCTCGGTGGACTCGATCTACAGTCACGGCGCGTGGGCCGCCGTGCGCGGCATCCGTTACCCGCTGCTGAGCGACTTCCAGCCGCGAGGGGAGGCAGCACGCGCGTACAACGTGTGGCGGAGCGCGGACGGATTCAGCGAACGCGCCGTCTACCTGATCGACGCTGAGGGTGTCATCCGCTGGACACACGTCTCCGAGCGGCTGAAGGAGCTGCCCGACTTCGACGAACTCGTCGACGCCCTCGATCTCGTGGCGACGGGGGAGCGCGACAATGGCAAGAGCGAGGAGGTGCTGCGATGACCATCGTGGATGTCACGCCCTTCCCGACCCGGTGGGCACCCCGCACGCGGACCGTGCCGGTGGCGATCTACGGCAACCGGTGGTGCGGAATCACGCAGTTGATCCGCCGGGCGCTGGATCGGGCAGGCGTCGAGTACGCGTACGTCGACCTCGACGAGCATCCGTCCGTGCATGCGCGCCTGGAGGCGTTGACCGGAGGGCGTCTGCGCACACCGGTCGTGCATGTCGGCGGGGAGTGGCTCATGGAGCCCAGCCTGCGCCAGGTGCAGGCAGCGCTCGCCAGGCATGGGGTGTGGCTGTGAGCGTGGTGACGTGCCCGGGGTGCGCGGCGAAGAACCGCGTACCACCGGCACGGTCCGGCAAGGTGCGCTGCGCGAAGTGCCACACCGATCTGCCTTGGCTGGTGGAAACGGATGACGACTCGTTCGACGCTGTCGTCGGCGAGGCCACCCTCCCCGTGCTCGTGGACGTGTGGGCGCCCTGGTGCGGGCCGTGCCGGCAGATCGCGCCCGTCGTGGACCAGCTCTCCCGCGACCTGGCAGGACGCCTCAAGGTGGCCAAGGTCAATGCAGACACCTCGCCGCGTGTCGTCCAGCGTCACGCGGTCTCGTCGATCCCCACGCTCCTGCTCTACCGCGACGGGACAGAGACGGACCGCATGATCGGCGCCGTCCCCGCCCCGCAGCTGCGCGCCTGGGTCGAACGCTCCCTCAGCGGCTGACGCGCACGACACTGAGATCACACGCACCGACCGGGTCTCGACCGCTCTTGACCGTGCCCTGGCCGCAGGGTGTCCACTGGCGCCTCCCCTCGAAGCGCACTCGATGCGATCGCGCAGGCATCGGCGCGCGTCTCACGGCGGTTGACCATGTTCCGTGAACACGGCATCTACTGGGCCGCGTCGGGAGATCCCTCCCGGCGCACAGACCGTTCCAGAGGAGCCGTTCCCGTGAATCCCATCGAGCAACTCATCGCCAACTTCCAGGACCTCGTGGCCCTGGTACCGGAAGTCATCCAGCCGATCATCCTCATGCTCGCCGGGGCGATCCCCTTCATCGAGGGCGAAGGAGCGGCCATCATCGGCGTCGTGGGAGGCATCCCTCCGATCATCCCTGCGCTCGCCGGAGCCACAGGCAACTTCCTCAGTGTGCTTCTGGTCGTGCTGCTGAGTTCGCGTGCCCGTACAGCCGTCGTGAGCCGACGCGACGGGCGGGCTCAGGCCGCCGCCGTCGGTGCCGCGGGAACCGTCGCCACGATGGAGGCGCCGCCTGTCGCGCCCGCCCAGCCCGAGTCGAAGGGACGCCTGCGCTTCAAGCGATGGCTCGTGCGCTTCGGGGTCCCCGGCGCCAGCATCCTCGGCCCGCTGGCGATCCCCACCCAGTTCACCGCGGCGATCCTCGTTGCCGGTGGCACCTCACGCGCCTGGGTGCTGCTGTGGCAGGGCATCGCGATCGCGTTCTGGACCACCGTCGGGACGGTTTCGCTCTGGCTGGCTCTCCAGTTGGTCATTCAGACCGCCTGAACGCGGATGCTACGTGGTCGACGCGGTACACCTAGGTGGTTTCTACCGACGCGAAGATGTCGCCCTGCGGTGAACCTGTGACCAGGACGACGGCGAGAGCGCCGGTCACGATCGCAGGAGGCGACGAATGGACGAGTACACCGGCATCACCAGGATCCGCCCCATAGCGGGGCGGATCGCTCGGCCCGAGGCGAGCGATCCCGTGACGCCGCACGCTTCTGTCGAACACGCGGACGACGCACGTCTCGGCAGCGCCACCACGGCGCTGGGCAGTCTCATGGCCGGCCTGGTGGTGCGGCACGCGGCGAACACGCGCGGGATCTGACGGAGGGTCGGACCATGGCTTGGAGCACTCGCGAGCTCGCAGATCTCGCATCGACCACTGTGAACACCGTTCGCCACTACCACCGACTCGGACTGCTCGACGAACCCCGCCGCCGCTACAACGGCTACAAGCAGTACGGCGTGCGAGATCTCGTCCAGCTCCTCCGCATCCGTCGACTCGTGGAACTGGGGCTCCCACTGGCGCAGATCAGCAGGATCGATGCCGAGGGCGACGACGGACGACAGTCGCTTCGCGAACTGGATGCCGAACTCGCGGCGGCGACCCGACGACTGCAGCGCGCGCGGAGGAACGTCGCGGCCATTCTGCGCGACGACGCCCCCGTCGATTCGCCTGCGGGTTTCGAGTCGATGGCATCACGGCTCTCGGAGACGGATTGTGCGATCCTGCACATCTCCGGGCAGCTCTATGACGAGAAGGCCATGATCGATCTGCGGCGCATGGTCGAGCACGACCTCGAGACGGACGGGATCGGCGCGCAGATCGACCAGCTCGCCGCGGACGCCGGCGAGGCCGCCCGTGAACGGCTCGCGGGCGCACTCGCACCGATCCTCGCTCGCAACCTCGTCGAGTACCCGTGGTTGCTGCATCCGTCTCAACACCAATCGAAGAGTGAACGCGTCACCCGGCAGACCATCACCGAAGCGATGGTCGCGCTGTACAACCCGGCGCAGCTCGATGTGCTCAAGCGGGCGAGCCGACTCGCGTACGCCATGCTGCCGAGCGACATCGCCGATCGAGACGACACGCGCTCAGCCGTCGCCGGAAGGCGAGCCGGCCTGGTGTCGGCGGGCGCCGATCGGGCCGAGATGCGTGTGTGAGAAGTCCTGCAGTTTGAGCCCGTAGCCGAGCGCGCGGTCGACGGCCACATGGAACGCCCAGCAGGCCGCGGCAAGGGTCAGCCACGCCGGGTCCTGACCGGCGATGGCCAGTCCCGCGTACGCTGCCAGCAGGATCGCCGGTGCGGTGCAATTGTGCACGGCGTTGTAGAGCAGGGCGCCCGGGCGCGGGCCCCCCGCATACCCGATCGCCGAGAGATCGAAGACGAGGAACGCGACGATCAGCCACCACCATTGCTGACCGGATGCGATGACTGCGACGACGATCGCCACTGCGATCGCCGCGTTCTCGACCCGCTGGATCCTGTCGACGGTCCTGCGGTCGCCGTCCGGTCGTCGCTCGGTCATCGCGCGTGTCCTCTCGAATCGGGGAACGGTGCCATTCCGACAGCACACACCATGTTCCGACGACCGACGCAATACTCCTCTCCACCGATCTTCTTGCGCAAAAGGCCTTGACTCCGTTGCGACCACAGGGTGTCTGTTGGACACCGGCCGACAGCCTGCCGGCCGGAAAGGCAAGGGCATGATCATGGGATTCATCACTGTCGGCGACGAGAACAGCACGCCGATCGACCTCTACTACGAGGATCAGGGCTCGGGGCAGCCGGTCGTGCTGATCCACGGGTACCCGCTGAACGGGCACAGCTGGGAGAAGCAGACTCGAGAGCTGCTCGCTTCGGGCTACCGGGTGATCACGTACGACCGCAGGGGATTCGGGCAGTCCTCGAAGGTCGCCTCGGGATACGACTACGACACGTTCTCCGCGGATCTGAGCACGCTGCTCGAAGTCCTCGAGCTACGCGATGTCGTCCTCGTCGGATTCTCGATGGGCACCGGGGAGCTCGCGAGGTACGTGTCGCGGTACGGACACGAACGAGTCGCCAAGCTGGTGTTCCTGGCATCGCTCGAACCGTTCCTGCTCCAGCGCGAGGACAATCCGGAGGGGCTGCCGCAGGCCGCGTTCGATGCGATCGCGGCGGCCGCGAAGGGCGATCGGTACGCCTGGTTCACCGAGTTCTACAAGAACTTCTACAACCTGGATGAGACGCTCGGATCCCGGATCAGCGAGGAGGCCGTTTCGGGCAGCTGGAACGTGGCGATCGCCAGCGCTCCCGTCGCGGCATACGCCGTCGTCCCGTCCTGGCTCGAGGACTTCCGCGACGACATCGAGGCTGTTCGCGCCTCGGGCAAACCGGCGCTGATCCTGCACGGGACGAAAGACGACATCCTGCCGATCGACGCCACCGCGCGCCGCTTCCGCACGGCCCTTCCCGACGCCGAGTACGTCGAGATCGAAGACGCCCCGCACGGACTGCTCTGGACCCACGCCGACGAGGTCAACGGCGTGCTGATGGGGTTCCTGGCCAGATGACCCGCTGCGGACGCACGTTCCCCGGGCTTGACCTTGTCCTCGGAACACAGCGAACACTGACCCTGCCGGAGCCCCTCGTGAGCGTGAAGAGAGTCGAGACATGACGAACGAATACCGAGCGGGCGCGCGTCGCTCCCCGAATCGGGGAGACCGCCACCCGCCGAAAGACGGCGAGCACATCCTCGCGGAGGATCTTCTCCTGCTGCTGTTCCAACCGGAGTCCGGCGCCGTCGCCGGCGAGGGCACGCTCTACTACATCCTCGCCGGGGCGGTCCTCGCAGACCTCGGTCTCGGCGGGCATGTGCGAACCGGTACAGGTCGACTGGGTGGGCTCACGGTCGAGGCGGTCACCGACAATCCGCCGTCCGATCAGCTTCTGCGGGCATCGTGGGAGTACGTCGCCGACAAGCCGCGCGCGGTGCAGACCGTTCTGGCGACTTCGGGGCCGTCCCTGCGCGAACCGCTCCTGGAGAGGCTCATCGACCGAGGCGCGCTTCGTCGACGGACGGGCAGGCCTTTCGGCTTCCTGCCGGTCACAGTGCTCGAGGAGGCGGATCCGACACGTCGACGGATGCTGATCGACGAGGTCCGTGCCGTCCTCGTCGACGGCCTCGAGCCCGCTCCGCGAACCGCAGCACTCGCAGCCCTCCTGTACGGCAGCGGCACTCTGCCGCAGTTCGACCGCGACATCCCCTGGACATCGCCGGTGATCATGCGGGCCGAGTCGCTCAAGGAGGGGAACTGGGGTGCGGGGGCAGCAGCCCGGGCCATTGCCCGCAGCGTCACCTCACTCATCGTCAGCAACGTGATCGTCGCCGCCGCGGCTCTGCCGCGCACCTAGCCCATTGAGCCGCCTCGCCCGACGCCGCCGCAGATCGCCCGGGGCCGTTGGCGCGGCTCTCGCGATTGCGCGCCGACGCGAGGATGCGCGGTCTGCACGGGGCGTCACGACAACGGGATCTTCCTCAGGTCACGACGGGATGTGATGCCCAGCTTGCGGTAGATGCTGCGCAGATGCGCTTCGATCGTGCGAGGGCTCAGGAACAGGTGCGCGCCCACTTCCCGAGAGGTCGCGCCGGTTGCGACGTGTCTCGCTACCTGCAGCTCCTGCGGTGTGAGTTCGTCGGCGGCCTGCTTCGTGCGTCGACGAGGGTGCTCGCCTGTCGCGACGAGCTCCTTCGCAGCGCGGGCGGCGAAGGCATCCGCCCCGATCCGTGAGAGGAGATCGTGCGCGACCTGCAGCTCTCCTCGGGCCTGCTGACGACGGCCCTCGCGGCGCAGCCATTCCCCGAAGACGAGATGCGCCCGTGCCGCTTCGCCGGTGAGCCGTGAGGCCTCGAGATGCTCGACCGCAGCGCGGTAGTACGGCTCCGCCGTCGCGTCGGAGATCGTCAGCGCGCGCGACCGTGCCTCGAGTCCGAGCGCCCACGGCGTGTCGCAGGCCCGTGCCCGCCGGCTCAGCTCTTCGAGCGCCAGGGCAGCGCTGCGCGCATCGCCCGCGCGTACGGAGGCCTCGATCATCTCGGCCTGCCCGACACTGCTCAACGAGAGTGCGACGCACGCGCAGACGATCTCGGCGGCCTGCTTGGCGCTCTCGTAGTCGCCGCGCGCGTTGCTCACGACGGCCGTCGCGTACGCGGCCAGCGCCACTTCGGCGCCTTCCGGGGGGTTGCCGGGATCCTGCAGCGTCAGCTCCCGCAGGCGTGAGACCGTAGCGGCGTCGCCTCGCCAAGCGGAGACGATGGTCGCGGCGTGGCGCATGGGCACCCATCCGGCGGACTCCGTGATGGCGATCGACGTCCTGGCCAGCTCGCCGGCCCGGGTCAGTTCGCCGCCGAGCGCCAGGATGTTCGCGTGGAAGTTGAGCGCATCGGCAAGCCCCACGAGCGCGCCGGACGCCCGTGCCGACCGAACATGAGCTTCGGCGAGTCGAAAGGCGAGGTCGTCGTTCAGGATGCCGACGGCACTGCGTGCCGCGAGCCAGAGACTCGACGGGTATCCTCGCGGCAGCTGAGGATTCGAGGGATCGCCGCCGGCCATGGATTCCAGCGCATCGCGCAGTTGCGGAACGCCTTCGTCGAAGCCCCGGATCATCGTCGCGGAGAGCGCGAAGAGAAGCCGGTCGAGCGGCCTTCTCGCGTGTTCGAGCGATGGGTCTTCGAGTGCTGCCGCTGCGACGCGATGGGCGGTCGGCCCACCGATCACGAGAGCCGCGTCGAGGGCATGGAGATGGGTCTCGTGCGCGAGATCCGGATCGAAGGGAGCCATGTCGCCCGCGGCACGCAGAAGCATCTCGGGCACCTGTGGATGCCGGGTCAGCTGGAAGGAGATGCGCGCACGCAGCAGGGCTGACCGCGCCCGGTGGAAGGCGTCGATCGGCCCGGCATCCGTCGTCGCGAGCAGTTCCAGCGCCGTTTCGGAATCGCCTGCCTCATGCGTGGCGTGCGCTGCGTCGAGGGCGCGCCTCGCGCGGGTCGCCGGTTCCGGCGTGAGCTGCATCGAGCGCAGCAGGAACGACCCCGCGGCCGCGTAGCCTCCGCGAGCCCGGGCGCGCGTCGCCGACCGCTCCAGTTCACCCGCGACCCGCTCGTCAGCCCCGGCAGTGGCCTGGGCGTCATGCCACGCACGACGATCGGGGTCGGACGTCGGATCGGTGACTGCGGCGAGCGCTGCGTGAGCGCGGCGACGATCCGCCGGATCCGCTCCTCGGTAGATGGCAGATCGCGCGAGGGGGTGGCGGAAGCGCACCCGCGTTCCGATCTCGATCAGTCCCGCGGATTCGGCAGGGGCGGCCGACTCGGGCCGGATCCCGGAATGGTCGACGGCGCGTCGAAGCAGGAGCGGATCGCCGGTCGGGTCGGCCGCGGCGAGAAGGAGGAGCAGGCGGCTCTCTTCGGGAAGCCCGTCGGCGCGGTCTCGGTACTCCGTCTGCACGCGGCTCGAGACATCCGGGAGGTCGGGCTGTGAGAGCCCGCTCGCAAGCCGGGTCCGCGGATTGTCGAAGGGAAGCTCCACGAGGGCCAGCGGGTTTCCGTGGGCTTCGGCGATGATGCGCTCCCGCACGTCGTGGTCGATCGGTGCCGAGACGACCGCATCCAGGAGGAGGCGTGCGTCCGAGTCGCTCAGACCGTTCAGACGGAGTTCGGGCAGTCCGGCGAGCACCGTGCTCCGCATCTCGCCGTCGCGGACGCCGAACACCATGGCCAGCCGTTCAGCCTCGATCCGGCGCGCGACGAACGCGAGCGCGTCCATGGATGCCGAATCGAGCCACTGCGCGTCGTCGACGAGGCACAGCAGGCCGCTCCGGTCAGCCGCTTCGGAGAACAGCCCCAGAGCGGCCAGGCTGACGAGGAACTTGTTGGGTGCCGACCCCGCATCCAATCCGAGCGCGACGCCGAGAGCACGCTGCTGCGGCTCCGGCAGCGCGGGCATGTGGTCGAGGAGCGGGGTGCAGATCTGATGCAGACCCGCATATGCGAAGTGCGTCTCTGCTTCGAATCCCGTGGCGGTCTCGACCCGGAACCCGGATTCCTCGGCTGTCGCGTGCACTGACTCCAGGAGAGCCGTCTTGCCGATCCCGGCTGCGCCACGCACCACGAGCGTCCCGCTGCGCCCGGCCTTCGCCTCAGCCAGCAGTTGATCGATCCGGCGGCACTCGACGTGCCGGCCCAGAAGCAACGGAGGCCTCCCTCCGCTCGGGAAAGACATCGATCACGCCGTGTGCCTGCACCGTCATTATCGCCGGAAAGGGCGGCGGCCCGCTGGGGTCTCTCATCTTCGCCTCGGGCTCGGGCTCCGCGACGTCGCCCTGCGGTGCGCGGCGAACGGCTCGCTCGACGCGCATCATCCCCCGGGGGAAAGGACGATCATCCCCGAGGCAGACGCCGCATCCGGCGCCGTTCGCCCAGCCTCGTTCGGGTCACGGTCCGCGCGGACGTGCAGGTCAGGGGAGCAGGCCGTGCAGTGTGTCCAGCAACGCGGCGACGGTGGGACGCTGCGGCCCTTCACGGACCGCGAGCTGGATGTTCAGCTGCGGCGCGTCGGCCTGCGCGACATCGAGTGAGACCACGCGCGGCGGCAGCCGATCCTCACCCGGATAGAACCCGATTCCCAATCCTGCCGAGACCATCTCCGGGAGCTGCCGGATCTCGTTGAGCTCCAGCGCGATGAACCGATGCAGCCCGAGCCTCGCGAACGCCGCATCCGTGATGGCGCGGCTTCCGTATCCCGGAGGACAGTCGATCCACCGTTCGTCGGCGACCTCTGCGAGGGACACGCTCGTCTCGGCCGCGAGCCGATGCTCGGCGGGCACGAGCAGCCGTAATGGAACCGCACCGAGTTGTGACACGCGCACATCGGCGGGCACGGAGGCGCTCGGCGCGAGCAGCGCGAGGTCGAACTCGCCGGTGCAGACCCCTTGCAGGAGGTCGGCCGAACCCCGCGGGCGCGTATGGATTCGCACCGCGACGTCCGGTGCGATCGCGGCGAAGCGGCCGAGCAGCTCCGGAAGGGACACGGGGCCGAGGATCGTCATGACCCCGATGTCCAGGCTTCCCGAGAGGGCGCCGGCACCCGCGGTGGCGAGCTCTTGGGCGGCCCGAGCGCGCGCGAGGAGATCGCGCGCCTCGGGGAGCAGTCGCTCACCCTGGGCCGTCAGCGTGATCGCGCGCGAGCCTGATGACCGTTCGAGCAGACGTGCGCGCAGATCCGTCTCGAGTTCGCGGATCGTCTTGCTCACCGCCGACTGCACCACGCGGAGGTGCTGGGCGGCGGCGCTGAACGATCCACGGTCGACCACGGCCACGAACGCCTCGAGTTGTCGGAGTTCCATCCTCGAATATTACCGAACACGATAAGAAAGATGCGAAAAAGTCACGATCAAGAATGAATAGGAGAGCCGCGGCCGCCGTTCCACAACGGTGCGCCCAGCCCGGGCGCTGATCCCATCCGCTGAATCCGCTCGGAGGCGCCGACCGTATGACCACGCAAACCCTTCGCACGCCGCACACGGGGACGACCCGCAGACCACGGATCCCGTCTCGCCATCACGCAGGGGCGGCGTTCTGGCTCGTCGCGGTCGTCTTCCTGATCGTGATGGCGTTCAGCACCGTGCCGACGCCGCTGTGGCCTCTCTATCAGGAGGAGAACGGGGCGAGCACCGTGAGCGTCACGCTGGCGTTCTCCGCTTACGCCCTCGGTGTGCTGGTGAGCCTCTTCTTCGCGGGCCACATCTCGGACTGGCACGGTCGGCGTCGCATCCTCCTGCCCGCCGTCGTGCTCGAGATCGCAGCCGCCGTGATCTTCTCCGTCTCGGCGGAGCTGCCGGCGCTGCTCGCCGCCCGCTTCCTCGGCGGTCTCGGTGTCGGACTGCTCACCGCGACGGCCACCGCATTCGCGCTCGAACTCCATTCCCACTATCGACCCGGGCGAACCTCGCGCCTCGCGGACGCCGTGACGACCACCGCGAACCTCGGAGGCCTGGGCGTCGGCCCGGTGATCGCAGGCGTCCTCGCCGCCACCCTGCCGCGCCCCCTCACGACCGTCTACCTGATCTTCCTGGTGCTCCTCGCCCTCGCGGCGATCGCCATCGCGTTCACCCCCGAGACGGTCACACGCCATGAGCGGTCGTATCGACCTCAGCGCGTCGTCGTTCCGCGCGCCGGCCGCGCGCGCTACTTCCTCCTGGCGGTGGGCGCGTTCCTCGCCTTCTCCCTGTTCGGGCTCTTCACATCGCTCTCTCCGAAGATCCTCATCACGACGCTCGGCGTCACCTCCACCGCCGTGACCGGCCTCGTCAGCGGCGTGGTGTTCGCGATCGCGGTGATCGCCCAGCTCGTCGCGACGCACGTGACGGCGGCCCGCCAGCTCGCCATCGGGCTGGTGACTCTCGCCGGGGGGTACGCGCTCCTGCTCGTCACGGGGCTGGGTGGGGGGCTCGCGGTGTTCCTCGCGGGCGCCGCGGTCGGCGGCGCGGGCGCCGGGCTCGTCTTCAAGGCCGCGATGGTCGAAGCCCGATCCCTGGCCGACGCCTCCGCGAGGGGCGAGGTGGTCGCCGGAATGTTCCTCGCCGCCTACCTCGGCATGATCCTCCCCGTCCTCGGCCTCGCGGTCGTCGCGGACATCGCCGGGCTCGCAGCCGGGCTCACCGGACTCAGCCTCGTCGCCCTCGTGGTGATCGCGCTGACCGGGTGGAGACTGTCGCGCACCCCGCGCCGCTAACCTCGGACCAGGGAGGTCACGATGTCCGAACTGCAACTGCCCGACCCGATCCGCGAGTTCGTCGAGGCGACCAATGCCGGCGATTCCGATCGCTTCGTCGCCGCGTTCACCGAAGACGCGTACCTGAACGACTGGGGCCGCGAATTCCACGGCCACGACGGTGTGCGCAGCTGGGACCGCACCGACAACATCGGCAAGCAGTCCCCTTTCGAAGTCGTCGACGTCGCAAAGGGGGACGGACCGGACGACTGGGTCGTCACGATCGACGTCACCGGGAACGGGTTCAACGGCCGCGGGCCGCTCGCCTTCACGCTCCGCGACGGTCGGATCGCCGAGCTCCGCATCAGTTGAACCCTTGCCCCCGCATCCGCGGATCGAAGGTCGGATCCGGATACATCCGCGGGCACCCGTGCGTGACAGCCTCCGGCCGCAGTTCGTAGTGCCATCGTTCGTTCGCGTAGATCTGGCACAGCCCGAACGCGGCGCCGTGCTGCGAGAGCCAGGACGTCGCATCCGTCTCACCCACATCCACCGCGTCGCCGGTCACGTGCGGTGACGTCTCGGCCGTGGCGACCCATTTCGCCGCCTCCTCGCGCGATCCGTACTCCGCCACGGCTTCGTCGAGCAGTCGATTCTGATACTCCGGTGAGCGCCAGCCGCTGTTGATGAAGAACCGGATGCCGTCGGCCTCCGCCGCCGTCGCCGCGGCGCGCAGCGCCTCCAGCAGCTCCGGCGAGATCCGCGCGACGCCCGCGTATTCGTCGTCGAACACCGTCACGCCGTCGGGGAGAGAGCCGTCCGGGCCCAGCAGCGGGGGAGCGGCGGGTGTGCTCGCAACCGAGTCCGCCGAAGAAGGCACCGTCTGGAGCAAGAGGCTCCCGACGAGCGCCGCCCCCGCGATGACGGTGCCGAGAAGGGCGAGGCCGATCGTCCTGCGGACGACGACTTCCGATGACTGTCTTGGCATGACGCCAGCTCAGCAACCGACGTGTTGCGAGGGCGTATGCGGTTCTCCATACGCGGACGATATGCGTCGGTTCCTAGGATCGACCCATGCGCGTACTGGTCGTCGAGGACGAACCCCTCCTCGCCGAGGCGATCCGCGACGGCCTGCGCCTCGAAGCGATCGCCGCCGACATCGCGGGCGACGGGCACACCGCGCTCGAGCTCCTCGCGGTCAACGCGTATGACGTGGCGGTGCTCGATCGCGACATCCCGGGCCCGTCGGGCGATGAGGTGGCCGCGAGCATCGTCGCTTCGGGCAGCGGCACGCCGATCCTCATGCTGACCGCTGCCGACCGCCTCGACGACAAGGCGTCGGGGTTCGAGCTCGGGGCGGATGACTACCTCACCAAGCCGTTCGCGATGCAGGAGCTCGTGCTGAGGCTGCGTGCGCTCGGCCGTCGGCGCGGGCATGCGAGGCCGCCCGTGCTCGAGATCGCGGGCCTGCGGCTGGATCCGTTCCGTCGCGAGGTGTACCGCGATGGCCGGTACGTGCCGCTCACGCGCAAGCAGTTCGCGGTGCTCGAGGTGCTCATGGCCGCGCAGGGCGGCGTCATCAGCGCGGAGGAGCTGCTCGAGCGCGCGTGGGATGAGAACGCGGACCCCTTCACGAACGCCGTGCGCATCACGGTGTCGGCGCTGCGCAAGCGGCTCGGCGAGCCGTGGGTCATCGCGACCGTGCCGGGGGTGGGGTATCGGATCGAGGTGCCCGTCGGCGCCGGCGATGGAGGCGACGATGGCGGATAGAGCTCCGGGCGTCAGCATCCGCCTCAAGCTCACCCTGAGTTACGCGGGGTTCCTCATGGTCGCCGGCGTGTTGCTGCTCGCGGTCGTGTGGCTCTTCCTGCTGCGGTACGTGCCGGCCGGGCCGATCACCGGCCCCGGGCCGTTCGTCCCCAATCGCGGCGACCTCGTGCGCGCGTTCGCGCCGGCCGCGGGGTGGGCGCTTCTCTTCCTGCTCGTCTTCGGGCTGGCAGGCGGCTGGTTCCTCGCGGGACGGATGCTGGCGCCGCTCACGCGCATCACCGCCGCGACGCGCAGAGCGGCCGACGGCTCGCTGTCGCACCGCATCGAGCTCGAAGGGCGCAGCGACGAGTTCCGCGAGCTCGCCGACAGCTTCGACACGATGCTCGCGCAGCTCGAGGCGCACGTGGACGAGCAGCGGCGCTTCGCGGCGAACGCGTCGCACGAGCTGCGCACGCCGCTCACGATCACGCAGGCGCTGCTCGACGTGGCGCGCAAGGATCCGGATCGCGACACCGAGGCGCTCCTCGAGCACCTGCACACCGTCAACGCCCGCGCGATCGAGCTGACCGAGGCCCTCCTCACGCTGAGCCGCGCCGACGGCCGGGCGTTCACCCGTGAAGACGTCGACCTCTCGCTCGTGGCCGAAGAAGCCGCCGAGGCGCTACAGCCGCTCGCCGAAACCCGCGCGGTGTCGATCCGGATGCGGGCGGAGCCCGCCACCGTCTTCGGGTCGAACGCTCTCCTTCTGCAACTGACCACGAACCTCCTCCACAACGCGATCGTCCACAACCTGCCGAGCGGCGGGTCCGTCGACCTGCGCACCCGCGTGGAGGGACTGTCCGCCGTGCTCGAGATCGACAACACCGGCGAGGTGCTCAGCCCGACGCTCGTCGCGACTCTCACCGAGCCGTTCCGGCGCGGAGCCGAGCGCGTCCGCACGGACCACGCCGGGGTCGGCCTGGGCCTCGCCATCGTGGACCGCATCGTGCGCGCGCACGACGGCACGCTCGACGTGCGCCCACGCGAAGGCAGCGGTCTGAGAGTCACGGTTCGTCTGTCCGCTTCCAGAGGCACCACCCCTCTGCCAGACTGACTCGCGTCACCGGCCGTGCGACGGAAGCAGTCACGAATGGACGAACCGACCGAAGCACCCGCCCGCGTTCCGCCCCGGTGGTTCGTGAGCACGGCCCGCGTGGTGGCTCAAGCGGCGGCGACCTCCATCAGTCCGCGCCCGCGCTCGCACGACACCCCCCTTGGTGGTGTTCGAGCCCGCCTAGCATGAGCACGTGACCGACGATTCGATGGTCCGGATCCCGGCGGGCACGTTCCGCATGGGCTCCGACGAGTTCTACCCCGATGAGCAGCCCGTGCACCACCGCGTCGTCGAGGAGTTCCGGATCGACCGCTTCGCCGTCACGAACGAGCAGTTCGCCGAGTTCGTCGCCGACACGAGGTACGTCACGACCGCCGAGCAATCGCTCGATCCGGCGCAGTATCCCGGTGTCGCGCCGGAAGACCTCGCACCCGGCTCGCTCGTCTTCACACCGACCTCCGGTCCCGTGGACCTGAGCGACTGGCGCCAGTGGTGGCGGTGGGAGCCCGGCGCGTCGTGGCGCCACCCGTTCGGACCCGAGTCGTCGCTCGAGGGGCGGTCGCGGCATCCGGTGGTGCATGTGTCCTTCGCGGATGCCTCGGCCTATGCGGACTGGGCGGGCAAGCGCCTTCCGACCGAGACCGAGCACGAGTACGCGGCGCGCGGCGGCGCCGACGCCGAGCGGTTCGCGTGGGGGAGCGAGCCCTTCCCGGACGGCGTCGCGCAGGCGAACTCGTGGATCGGGCGGTTCCCGTACGAGAACCGCGGTCGCTTCGGCGCCGACACCGCACCCGTCGGGTCCTACCCGCCGAACGGCTATGGCGTGTACGACCTCATCGGCAACACATGGGAGTGGACGACCGATTACTACGTGCCGTGGCATATCGTGCCGGGGACGCGGCAGGTCGACGCGGAGGGCCGGGTCGACCTGCCGCGCGCCGCGAGCCCCGAACCCGGGTCGACGATCCCGCGCCGCGTGCTCAAGGGCGGGTCGTACCTGTGCTCGCCCGAGTACTGTCTGCGGTTCCGGCCGGCTGCGCGCTCGCCGCAGGCCGAGGATTCCGCGACGACGCACATCGGTTTCCGGTGTGTCGTCAGCGCGTGATCAGCGCGTGAGGATCACGAGCCGCTGCGTCGCGCGCGTCATCGACACGTAGCGGTCGACGGCGCCCTCGATCCCCTCGCCGAACGACTCGGGATCGACCAGCACGACGAGATCGAACTCGAGACCCTTCGCGGTGACGGGGGTGAGCGACCGGATGCGACGCGACCCCGCGAACGTCGGATCGCCGATCACGGCGGCGACGCCCTCGTCGTGGGTGGCGAGCCACTCGTCGAGGATCGCGTCGCGCTCGTCCGCCGTGCCGTACCGTACCGGCACACCTGTCGAGCGGATCGACGTCGGCACGTTCGCGTCGGGCAGCGCCGCCCGGATGACCGGCGCCGCCTCGGCCATGACCTCCTCGGGCGTGCGGTAGTTGATCGTGAGCGACGACACGCGCACGTCGCGGAACCCGATGCGCGCGAGCCGCTCCTCCCACGACTCTGTGAAGCCGTGGCGGGCTTGCGCGCGGTTGCCGACGATCGTGAAGCTGCGCGACGGGCAGCGGCTCAGCAGCATCCGCCATTGCGCGTCGGTCAGCTCTTGCGCCTCGTCGATCACGATGTGCGCGAACGGGCCCGCGAGCACATCGGGGGTGTAGCTCGGCAGCGCGGCGTCGTCGACGAGCGTGTTCGTGAAATCCTGCCCACGCAGCATCGACATGATGAGCATCTCGCTGTCGTCCGCCTCGATGAGGTGGTCGACGACGCGGGAGCGCTCCTCCTGCTCGGCGGCGAGGTGCGCCTCGCGCTCACGACGGCGCCGACCGGCCTCGGGGTCGCCGATGCGTCGGCGCGCGACGTCGAGGAACGGCAGGTCGGACTCGGTCCACGCGCGTGGATCCGGCCGCTGCAGCATCCGTCGTTCTTCCGCCGTCAACCAGGGCGCGCACACCTTGAGATACGCCGGCACCGACCACAGGTCGGCGACGACTCCTGCGGCGTCGAGGATCGGCCAGGCGCGCGTGAAGGCCGACGTCAGCGCGTCGTTCGCGCGCAGCGCGCGACGGAGGGCCGATTCGGATGCCTCGCCCTCGAGCCTGTCGAGGAGGATCTCCAACAGCGCCTCCCACACGTCGTCGCGCGCGTCGTTGTGCGTCGAAGCGGGGTCGGCGGCATCGAACGCCTCAGCCCAGTCGTCGGGCGTGAGCACGACGTCGATCCACGGGGTCTCGACGAGCATCGGCCGGGCGGGTGGCTCCTCGTGATACCGGACCGCGCGCTCGATGATCCGGTCGACATCGGCGGTCTCCTTGAGGCGGGCGACCGCGGCATCCGTCTCGATCCCGGCTGTCGCACCCTCGGTCACGAGGTCGCGCAGCGTCGCGGTGAGCACGCCCTCCTCGCCGAGGCTGGGAAGCACGTCCGAGACGTACGCGAGGTAGGGCTCGTGCGGGCCCACGAACAGCACGCCGCCGCGCCGATGGCCGAGCCTCGGGTCGGAGTAGAGCAGGTAGGCCGTGCGGTGGAGGGCGACGACGGTCTTGCCCGTGCCGGGGCCGCCGTCGACGACGAGCGCACCGCGGGAGTCGGCGCGGATGATCGCATCCTGATCCGCCTGGATCGTGCTCAGCACATCGCGCATGCGCGGAGACCGGCTCGCGCCGAGGCTTGCGATGAAAGCCGACTCCTCGTCGAGCGCGACCGGCTGCTCGAGGCCATCGGGGGTGAACACCTCGTCCCAGTAGTCGGTGATGCGTCCGTTCGTCCAGCGGTAGCGGCGCCGGCTCACGATTCCCTGCGGGTTCGCGTGGGTCGCCGCGAAGAACGGCTCCGCTGCGGGCGCGCGCCAGTCGATGAGGAGCGGCTCGCCTGTGCGGTCGCTCAGGCCGAGGCGGCCGATGTAGATCGGCTCAGGGTCTCCCTCGCGCACGATGCGTCCGAGGCACAGGTCGAGGCGGAAGCGCCGCAGGGTGCGCAGGCGCGACGTCAGGCGGTGGATCTCGAGGTCGCGGTCGAGCGCGGCTTGGCCCGATCCCGCGGGGGCGAGCCGTTCTGCGTCGAGCCGCGCGGACAAGTCGGCGATCTCGCTGTCGAGGGTCTCGGCCATGAGCGCGAAGTGGCGCTCGTCGTCCGCAATGAGATGCGGATCGGCTTTGGCGGCGAGGTTGTCGGGAAGGTCGAATACGTGTGTGGTCGGTCGAGTCACGTCCTCAGCTCCGTCGGGGAGGGTCAATTGTGCCTCTGACCGGGGGTCTTGCGGCAAGGCCCCACCCCCTCGGTATCCTGGAGGTGCAAGGAGGCGCGGTCTTGCGCGCCGCTGGGGGAGACTGGGGCGATGGGATTCACCCGCGCCGAACTGGAGTCGTATCGCGGCCGCGGCATCCCCGATCTCATGCCCGAGCATCCGCGGCTCGTCTTCGTCGGCATCAACCCGGGCCTGTGGACCGCCGCGACCGGTGTGCCGTTCGCGCATCCGGGCAACCGCTTCTATCCCGCGCTCGTCGCGGCGGGCGTCATCCCCCGGGTGCCGCGCATCGACGGTGCCGGCGCGGGGCTCTCACCCGACGACCGACGCATGTTCCTCGACGCCGGCATCGGCATCTCGAACTTCGTGAACCGGGCGACGGTGCGCGCGGATGAGCTCACTCGCGACGAGCTTCGGGCGGGAGCCGAAAGGCTCGAGGCGGATGCCGCGCGCTGGCGCCCGCGCGTCGTCGCGATCGTCGGACTCACCGCCTACCGGACGGGGTTCCGCCGACCGCGTGCTGTCGCCGGCAGGCAGCCCGAGACGCTCGCGGGCGCGGAGCTGTGGGTCGTGCCGAACCCGAGCGGGCTCAACGCGCACGACACGATCGCGTCGCTGGCCGAGGCGTACGCCGCACCCGCACGGGCAGCGGGGGTGCTGAGCTCGCGCGAGTGACGCGTCACGCGGTCGCCGGCGCCTCCCTTGGCGCGTCGGACGCGGGGGAGTCCTCTGCAGCCGCACCGGCCGCCGCCTTCATGAGAAGCCGGTGGAACTCCGCCCGCTCGTCCGGATCGAGAGCCGCGAGCGCCTCCTGCTCGGCGCCCGCGACGAGGGCGCACAGCTCGCCGGCGACCTCCTCGCCGCGTTTCGTGGCGACGATGCGGCGCTGCCGGCGGTCTTCGGCGTTCGGGCGGCGCGTGAGCAGGCCCGCCTCTTCGAGGTCGTCGACGAGGTAGGTCATGACCGTGCGGTCGATGCCGAGCCGTTGCGCGAGGGCGAGCTGACTCGGCTGCGGGCCGTTGACGACGACTTCTGCGAGCGTCTCGTAGCCGCGGGTGCTCTGCGGGAAGTCGGTGAGGATCGGCGCCATGCGATCGCGATACGCGCGCAGGAGCACGCCGAGCGCCCACCCGAAGTCCTGGGTGATCGGCGGATGCCGCGGATCATCGGCTGCCATGCATCAATGGTACGCCAGATCAGTTGTCATGACAGTGATCTGTGGGGAATATCATCTTTCGCCGCGCGTTACAGGAGTCGTGCCGCCTCCGGCGGCTTCGGCTCTCCGCGCACCCGGCGCGGAGCGGGAAGGAACAATGGACATCGAACTCGGCATCGCCGTGCGGGCGACGGACGCACGGCAGGCAGCCGCCGTCACCGAGCTCGCCCGACGGGCGGAAGAGCGTGGGCTCGACCTCGTCGTCGTCGATTCCTCGACGGCGGACGGAGGGATCGACCCGTGGACCCTCGCGACATGGCTCGCCGGCGCCACGAAGAGTATCGGCATCGGCATCGACCGGCCCCTTCCGACGGCTCCCGACCCGACCGACAGCACCGCCGCATACCCCAGCGTGATCGGACGAGCGCGCGAGAGCCTCGAGAGACTGGCGCGCGGACGTGTCATCACGGATGCCGCGGCGTGGGTCGTGGCATCCGCCGACGCAGACGCTGCGACTCTCGCCGCCCTGGCGGAGCGCGACGGCCTGCCGGTCGTCGTGCCCGTGGCGTCGCTCGAGGAAGTCGACCGCGTCACGTCCTTCGTGCCGGAACGCGCCGGGATCCCGGGGCGTCGGCGGTCCGCGGCTGCTCGCGCGCGGCGTGTCGCCGGGATCGACTACGACGACGTGCCCGAGTCGCTCACCGAGACCGCCGTCGAGCCGGGCGACGCCGAGTACGCACCGGTCGCGTCGACGTACCTCCGCGGCGGGCGGCCAGGGCTCGTGCTGCGCCCCCGCACCCCGGACGAGGTCGCCGACGCACTCGCGTTCGCGCGCCGGCATCCGGATCTCCCGCTCGGCATCCGCAGCGCCGGCCACGGCATCAGCGGCCGCTCGACGAACGAGGGCGGGATCGTGATCGACGTCGGGGCGATGAACTCGATCGAGGTGCTCGACGTCGAGCGACGCCTCGTGCGCGTCGGGCCCGGCGCGACGTGGAAGCGCGTCGCCGCGGCGCTCGCGCCGTACGGCTGGGCGCTCGGCTCGGGCGACTACGGGGGAGTGGGCGTCGGCGGTCTCGCGACCGCGGGCGGCATCGGTCTCCTGTCGCGAAAGCACGGTCTCACGATCGATCACCTCCGTGCGGTCGAGCTCGTCCTGCCCGATGGCCGTCTCGTGCGCGCGACTCCGACCGAGAACGCCGACCTCTTCTGGGGCGTGCGCGGCGCGGGTGCCAACTTCGGCGTCGCCACGGCCTTCGAGTTCGAGGTCTCGGAGGTGGGCGACGTCGGGTGGGCGCAGCTGATGTTCATGACGGACGACCTCGAACGTTCTCTGCGTCGCTACGGTGAGCTGGCGAGCGCGGCGCCTCGCGACACGACCGTGTTCCTCGTGACGGGGCAGCCTCGGCAGGGCGTGGCGCGACTCCAGCTGTACGGCATCGTCGACAACCCGGATCCCGACACCGTCGTCGAGCGGCTCACGCCGTTCCTCGAGCTCGGGGTGCTCGCCGAGCAGCAGGTCGTCATGACGTCGTACGAGTCGGTCATGGCCATGGCGGCCGACGTCGGGGCCGAAGGGCACCACGGGCACGGCGAACCGCACTCGCGCTCGGCGTTCATCGGCGAGCTCACACCCGAGTTCGCGCACGATGCCGCCGAGATGCTCGCCACAGGCGCCGTGTACTTCTTCCAGCTGCGCGCGATGGGCGGCGCGATCGCCGACGTCGAACCGGATGCCACAGCCTTCGCCTTCCGCTCGCCCGCGTTCCACGTGACCGCGATGGGAGCGCGCGACGACCGGCTGGACCGCGCGTGGGCGCCACTGCGTCACCACACGGAGGGGCTGTACCTCAGCTTCGAGACCGAGCGCACGCCGCAGACGCTGCGCGACGCGTTCCCTCCGCGCGTGCTCGACCGCCTGCGCGAGCTCAAGCGCCGATACGATCCCCACAACCTCCTGCGCGACAACTTCAACATCGACCCCGCGGACGAGCCTTCGCTCGCAGCCGCACAGACCCCTTCGGAGGCGATCGCATGACCGACTACGGCCACGACCTGCTCTTCGGCACCTTCGTCACCCCGACGGCCGACAACGCCGAGCACGTGCTCGACATGGCGGTCGCGACCGATCGTGCCGGCCTCGACCTCGTGACGTTCCAGGACCACCCGTACCAGCCGGCGTTCCTCGACACGTCGACACTGCTCGCCTTCGCCGCCGCCCGCACCGAGAAGGTGCGCCTGAGCGCCAACGTCGCCAACCTGCCGCTGCGGCCGCCGGCCGTGCTCGCGCGCGCGGCGGCGTCGCTCGACATCCTCAGCGGCGGGCGCTTCGAGCTCGGCATCGGCGCGGGAGGATTCTGGGACGCGATCGCCGCGATGGGTGGACGCAAGCTCACGCCGGGGCAGGGCGTCACCGCGCTCAAGGAGGCGATCCAGATCATCCGCGAGCTGTGGGACGTCGACAACCCCGAGATCGTGCGAGTCGAGGGCACGTACTACACCGCGAAGGGCGCCAAGCGCGGTCCGCGTCCTGCCCACGACATCGGGATCTGGGTGGGCGCATACAAGCCGCGGATGCTGGAGCTCACGGGCGCGATGGGCGACGGCTGGCTGCCGACGATCGAGTACATCGAGGGTGGTCTCGCTCGCGTTCCCGACGCCAATGCGCGCATCGACGCCGCCGCAGTGGAGGCCGGTCGCGATCCGGCTGCCGTACGGCGGGTGTTCAACTTCATGCGCGTCGGCTTCGCGCCGAGCGAGCGCGGTCTGCTCTACGGCCCGCCCGAGGCCTGGGTGGACCACATCGCCGACATGGCGCTCAACTACGGCATCAGTGCTTTCGTCATCGGCGGCGACGACATCGCGATGACCGAGCGCTTCGGCGCCGAGGTCGCGCCCGCGGCGCGTGAGCTCGTCGCGCGCGAGCGCGGTCGCTGACCCGAACGCGAAGCGAGGGAGCGCAGCTTCGCTCGCTCAGCGACCGGGGGACGGGCGTCCGGGCGGGTGGTGCCGGTGGCATGCTGTAACGCATGCAGCAACGACCCCTCGGACGCACCGGACGCGACATCTCGGCCATCGGACTGGGCACCTGGCAGCTCGGCGCGGACTGGGGTGCCGTGAGCGAGGATGACGCCAGGGCGGTGCTCGCGGCATCCGTCGATCACGGCGTCACCCTGTTCGACACCGCCGACGTGTACGGCGACGGGCGCAGCGAGTCGATCATCGGCCGATTCCTCGCCGAGCGCCCCGGCCACGGCATCACGGTCGCGACGAAGATGGGCCGCCGCCTGCCGCAGCTGCACGAGAACTACTCGCCCGAGAACTTCCGCGCGTGGACCGAGCGCTCACGCAACAACCTCGGCGTCGACACGCTCGACCTCGTGCAGCTGCACTGCCCGCCGACGTCGGTGATCGAGGCCGACGCCACCTACGACGCCCTCGACGAGCTCGTCGCCGAAGGCGTGATCGCGGCGTACGGTGTGTCGGTCGAAACCTGCGCGCAGGCGCTCGCGGCGATCGCGCGCCCGAACGTCACGAACGTGCAGATCATCTTCAACCCGTTCCGGCTCAAGCCGCTCGACGAAGTGCTTCCCGCCGCCGCCGAGGCGGGCGTCGCGATCTTCGCGCGCGTGCCGCTCGCATCGGGACTCCTCTCGGGCAAGTACACGCGTTCGACGACGTTCGCCGCAGACGATCACCGCACGTACAACCGCCACGGCGAGGCGTTCGACCGGGGCGAGACGTTCTCGGGCGTGGACTACGAAGAGGGGCTGGCCGCGGCATCCGAGCTCGCCGAAGCCCTCCCCGAGGAAGTCTCGCTGCCGGCCGCGACCCTCGCGTGGATCGCGTCGCGTCCCGGCGTCACGAGCGTGATCCCCGGCGCGCGCAACGTGCGTCAGGCGGAGTCGAACGCCGAAGCGGCCGCCCTGCTGGACGGGGGGTTCGACCTCGAAGGGTTCGACCGCGTCGTGCACGAGGTCTACGACCGGCGGCTGCGCGCGTCGATCCACCCGCAGTGGTGAGGTCGCGCGCGGCTCAGGCCGCGAGGGCGCGGGGGAGCCACAGCACGGCGGCGACGACGGCGGACCCGAGCAGCGAGACGCCCATCACGACCCCGATCGGATAGCTCGGCGCGAGCTCGCGCCGCTTCGCGAAGCGCGAGGCGAGCACGGTCAGCACGATCTGGCCGAGTGCGAGCACGACGAGTCCCCAGTCGCCGAGGAGGTACGCGAGGGGGACGAAGTGCAACGCGACGACCACCGCGACCGAGAGCGGGATCGACGCTTCGCGGCCGGTGCGCGCCAGCACGACCCACGTCACGACGGCGACCACGATCGTCGCGGCGAGGACGAGTCCGAAGACCTCCACTCGGCCGTCGAGCATCGACTGCGTGGTCCAGAACCGCCACGTGTAGAAGCCGCCGACGAGCGCGCCGAGCACACTGAGCGCGAGCCCGACACCGAGCCACGGGCGTGCGCGCCGCGGTGGCGCTTCGGATGCCCACCAGAACCACACCGCGCCCAGAAGGCTGAACCACCCCAGAATGAACACACCGTCACGCAGGTAGTGCACGGGCCCACTCTATTCAGGACGGCGGGTCGGATTCGATGGTGGTCGGAGTGTCAGAGATCGAGGCGCATGACGACACGCCGCTTCGTCGGATGCGACACCTCACGGAACCCCGCGGATGCGAACGCGCCGACGGAGCCGACGCTCATCTCGTCCCAGATGATCTCCTTGCCGCCCGTGAGGAGCGGGTAGCCCTCGATCGCCCGCGCCCCGCGCTCGCGCGCGTATTCGACCGCCGCGGCGACGAGGTCGTACGTGAGGTGTCGGTGGCGGTAGCCCTTCCGCACGACGAGGCACGGGATCGCCCACACGGTGTCGTCGTCCTTGCTCTCGAACGGACGCTCCTTCCACGGCACGGGGGAGCCGCGCACCCGGCCGTACACGCCCCGCCGGTCGACCGCGCACCAGCCCGTGGGCTCACCGTCCAGGTACGCGACCAGACCGATCGTCTCCTTCGCTCGGGGATCCCCGCAGTGCGTCTCCGCACGGAAGATCGCCGCACGCTCCGCGACCGGGAGGTGCCACCAGTCGCGGTCGCCGAGCCGCTGTCGCTCGCACTGGCACCGTCCTGCGGTTCCGGTGAGGATCGCCTGGAGGTCGTCCCACGACGCCTGGTTCGCGGGGACGATGCGAAGCTCACCCTCGGACACGCCGTTTCGAGCGCGAGCGGCCGCGGCGGGAGCATCCGGCGCATCCGGTGCTCTCGCGTCGGGATCCGGCCGCTCCGACCCGCGCATGCGGTCAGCGTAGTCCCGCGTTCCGACACCCGTCCCGCATCCGGACGTGTCTCCCGCCCCGTGCTTTCGGGCAGGAGTATGGTGAGACGGTGCCTCTCCAACTCCGTGTCACGGTGGTCATCCCGTGCCGTAACGATGCGGAGTTCCTCGAGGAGTGCCTGAAAGCGCTCGACGCGCAGACCCGGCGCGCCGATCGCGTGATCGTCGTCGACAACGGCAGCACGGACGGCTCAGCATCCGTCGCCCGCCGTCACGGCGCGGAGGTGATCCGCGAGGAGCTCGTCGGCATCTGGCCCGCCGCTGCCCGCGGCTACGACGAAGCCATGGCCGACACCGACATCATCGCGCGGCTCGACGCCGACTCCCGGCCGCACCCGGACTGGATCGCGCGCATCGTCCGCGCGTTCGTCGCCGACCCGTCGCTGGGCGTGCTCAGCGGCGCATCCGAGTTCTACGGCGGCAACCGACTCGTCAATCACATCGGCGACCACTGGTACGTCGGTCTGGGCCACCGTCTGATCCCGAAGTGGCTCGGCGTGCCGCTCGTGTTCGGGTCGAACTTCGCGATGCGCACGCGTGTGTGGGAGCGCGTGCGCGACAAGGTCGACCGCACGAACCCACGAGTGCACGACGACCTCGACCTCACGATCCGTCTGCGGCGATCCGACGGCGTCCGCTACGACCCGCAGCTGCGCATGCCCGTGTCGGCGCGGCCGTTCAAGACGCCCCTCGCCATCGGCAAGCGCGTGTGGAAGGTGTTCCCGACGTTCGCCACGAGTTGGCCCGAGGGTGCGCCCTGGCGCCGGCGCGACGACGGCGCGCCCGCGGCGGGCACGTGGTCTCCCGAGACCACCGAGCAGTGGGCGACGGAATCCGACAACTGGACCGACGAAGACGGCTGGGCGCCCGCGGCCGGACGCTGATGCGACGTCAGACGTGTCGGCGGACGCGACTAGCGTGAAGTCGTGCAGTTCGAGTTCGAGGCCGAGATCTGGCGCTGGCAGGCGCGCACCGACGACGGCTGGCTGTTCGTGACCGTTCCTGAAGAACTCAGCGCCGACATCCGCGAAGTACCGCGCATGCCTCGAGGCTTCGGGTCCGTTCGCGTGCGTGTGCGCATCGGCGCCACCGAGTGGATGACCTCGATCTTCCCGAGCGGCGACACCTACGCGCTCCCGCTCAAGAAGGCCGTGCGCAAGGCCGAGGGCCTCGAGCTCGGAGACGTCTGCACGGTGCGGCTCGACACGGTCGACTGACGACGAGGATCTGACGGATGCCCGGATCCAGCGACATCGCACTCGCGCTCGTCGTCGTCGCGCTGCTCTACCTCGCGGTCATCTCGGTCGTGCTCACGGTGATCGATCTGCGCACGCACCGACTGCCGAACCGCATCGTGCTGCCGAGCTACGCCGTGGCGGCCGCACTCCTCACGGCCGCGGCGCTCCTCTCGGGCGACCTTGTCGCCTTGCTCCGCGCGGTCATCGGAATGGCGGCCCTCTACGTCTTCTACTTCACGCTTCGCCTCGTGCGACCGAGCGGCATGGGCGGCGGCGACGTCAAGCTCGCGGGCCTTCTCGGGTTCTATCTCGGCTGGATCGGGTGGGGCGCGTTGGCGGTCGGTGCGTTCGCCGCCTTCCTCCTCGGCGGGCTGTTCGGCGTCGTGCTCCTGCTCGCGAGGCGGGCGGGCCGCAAGACGGCCATTCCGTTCGGGCCGTGGATGATCGCCGGCGCGTGGATCGGTGTGTTCGCCGGCGAGGCCCTCGGCCACTGGTACTCGGGGCTGCTCGTCGGCGCCTGACGACGACCCTCGGGCAGAGGCTCACTCAGACCTCGGCGCGCGAACGCGACGATGGGCTGGACTAGGGTGACCCGTGTGTCGCCGCACCTCGATCGCCTTCCCGAGCGTGCCGACGTCGGCATGGCGTGGGGGATCAAGCGATCCTTCGTCGACTACGTTCGGCGTCTCGACGACGCGCGCTGGGACTTCTCGGGCGGCGCCGCGATGACGACCGGCCGCGAGCTCTACTTCCCGCTCGCGGCGGAGCAGCCCGGTTGGCCATCGGTGGCGTTCGCGGGCGCGGTGACGATCGCCGCCCACTTCGGAGCCCTGCGGATCGCGCTCGATCGGCCGGTCGTGAACATCGAGCCCGGAGGTGTGCTCGCCGCCGAGGGAGCGGATCTGGTGGCGCTGCATCCGTCGCCCTCCGTCCTCGACGGCGACGTCGTGATGTGGCGGATCGACACGGCCCTCGCTCCGGAGGCGGTCCCGCTGTTCAACGGCGCATACGGCGACGGGGAGCCGTTCGACGTCATGACCGTCCGCGTGCCGCGCGATCTCGTTCCCGCGAATCTTGATTTCGTCAATCATTGACCACGGGAACGATACGTGGTTGGGTGGGGGCAAGCACGTAGTGGTGTGACCAATAGGCCACACATTTTGGGCTGACCGATACCCCATATGATGCGCGACGTAGCGCATCCTCGAAGAAGAAGGCAAGGTGTCAGATGCGTAAGACGTCAGCGGCATTCCTCGCGGCGTGCGGCGCAGCAGCGCTGCTGCTGGCCGGATGCGGCCAGAGTCCGAATGCCCCCGCAGCCGGCAACGGGGCCGAAGACGAGCCCACGGAGCTCGTCTTCGCCGCCGTCCCGAGCGAAGACAGCGAGAGCCTCGAGGCTGCGTTCGCCCCGGTCGTGGCCGCGCTCGACCACGAGCTCGACATCCCGGTGCGGTTCGAGCCGGTCAGCAGCAACGCCGGCGTCATCGAGGCGCAGGTGGCGGAGCGGGTCGACATCGCGGTGTACGGCGCGTTCAGCTACTACTTGGCCACCGGCGTCGCAGACGTCGTCCCCGTCGCCGTCGACGAGCGCGCACCGGGTGCAGACCCGTCGATCTCGGCCTACGGTCTGGTGCGCGCGGGCGACGGAATCTCCGCGATCTCGGAGGCCGCGGGCCAGAAGGTCTGCTTCACCGATCCCGCATCCTCCACGGGGTACCTCGCTCCGGCGGCAGGCCTCATCGAAGAGGGCGTCGACGCCGAGAACGACATCACACCGGTGTTCGCAGGCGGCCACGACGCATCCGTCCTCGCCCTCCTCTCGGGCGATTGCGATCTCGCCTACGCCGCACAGGCCTTCGTCGACGACATCCTGCCCGCGCAGGGCGCACTCGAGCCCGACGACGTCGAGGTCATCTGGACGTCCGACCCGATCCCCGGTCCGCCGTTCGTCCTCGGCGGCTGGCTCAGCGACGACCTCCAGGAGCGGATCACCGAGGCGCTCCTCAAGTACAACGCGGTGACCGCGGCCGAGGCCGGCTTCTGCGAGGGCGCCGAGATCGACGCGCCCGACTCGTGGGGCGAGCTCGCCGGCGAGCCCGCGTGCATGTGGGGCGGCACCGGCGCCTTCTCCTTCATCCCGACGGATGCGGCCGCCTACGAGCCGATCGCGAAGATCTGCGAGACGACCCAGGCGGACGTCTGCCGCGCCGACAGCTGATGGTCGTGACCACTCACGAGGACGGTGCCCCGCGTGTCGAGCGCGGGGCACCTGCCCCGGCCGCGGCAAGGATCCGGTTCGAGCACGTCGACAAGAGCTTCCACGACAAGCAGGTTCTGCACGACATCTCCTTCACCGCGTCGGCGGGGGAGTTCATCGCCCTGGTCGGTCCGAGCGGGGCCGGCAAGTCGACGCTGCTGCGGCTGATCAACGGCATGCACAAGCCGACGTCGGGGTCCATCACCGTGTTGGACACCTCGCCCGCTGACTGCTCCCGGCGTGAGTTGCAGCGCCTCCGCGCGAGGGTGGGCTTCATCTTCCAGCAGTTCGGCCTCGTCGGACGCGTCACCGCGCTCGAGAACGTGCTGATGGGCGCGCTCAGCCGGCTGCGCGCCCCGCGCTACGGAATCATCAGCTACCCGCGCGCGCTGCGTGAACGTGCCGTCGAGATGCTCGATCGAGTGGGGCTCGCCGATCAGCGGTTCCAGCGGTGCGACACGCTGTCGGGCGGTCAGCAGCAGCGCGTCGCCATCGCACGCACGCTGATGCAGAACGCCGCGATCGTCCTGGCGGATGAGCCCGTCGCCTCACTGGACCCGACCGCGAGCGTCGACGTGCTCGAGATGCTGCGCCGGCTCAGCCAGGAGGACGGGTTCACGGTCGTGTGCAGCCTGCACCAGGTCGACCTCGCCCTCTCGCACTCCGACCGCATCGTCGCCGTGCGAGAGGGGCGGATCATCCTCGACCAGCCGACCGCCGAGACCACCGGGAACGACATCCACTCGGTGTACCGACGCGCGAGCGAGTCAGCGGAATGACGACGTCTCTCACGGCCGAGCCCCTCGAGGCGCCGCCCGCGCCCAAGCGGCCGCGGCGCATCAGCCCCGTGCTGCTGGTGTGCGCCGTGTACATCGCGCTGACGATCTACGGATGCTGGTGGATCGGCGTCTCGCTCGAGGCGGTCATCGCGGGTGCGGCCGACATCGGGCGACTGGTCGAGCGCATGTTCCCGCCGACCTTCGGAAACCCCCTCGAGGTCGCACGGATGCTCCTCGAGACGCTGCTCATCGCGGTGGCGGGCACCGCGATCGCGGCGGTCCTGTCCGTGCCGCTGGGGGCCGCGGCATCCGATCGCTTCACGGGCCCGCGCGTCGTGCAGTGGCTCGCGCGTGCCGTCATCATGGTCACGCGAGCCATCCCGAGCCTCGTCTTCGCGCTCATCCTCGTCCGTGTGTTCGGACTCGGGCCGACGGCGGGCGGCCTGGCGATCGCGCTGCACTCGGTCGGCATGATCGGCAAGATGTTCGCCGACGCGTTCGAAGAGCAGGACCCACTCGCAGCGGACGCGGTCGAGGCGGCCGGCGCGCGCCGGGCGCAGACCTTCATCGCCACGACGCTCACGCGAGCGATGCCGCGCATGGCGGCCATCGTGCTGTACCGGCTTGACATCAACGTGCGCGCCTCGGCGGTCCTCGGCATCGTGGGCGCGGGCGGCATCGGAGTCGCCCTGCAGACCGCCATCGGAACGCTCAACTACCGATACGCCGCGGGCATCATCATCGTCATCGTGGCGCTCCTGCTCGTGCTCGAGGGAGTCTCGGTGCTCGTGCAGCGTCGCCTCGCGGAGCACGCGCACGAGGGCGACGTCGCCATGCTCTTCTCGCCGGGGCGGAACGCGTGGACACCCGGATGGACCCGCCGCCGCGTCATCCGTGCGATCACCGTCTGGGGTCTGATCGCCGTCGTCGCGTGGTCTCTGTGGGTCATCGCCCCCGATCCGGACCGGGCGCTGCGGTCGCTCGAGTCGACGTGGCGCCTTCTGATCGGGATGTTCCCACCGGCGTTCTCGCCGGCCGTGTTCGCGGGGCTGTGGGAGAGCTTCCTCATGGCGATCACCGCCACGACGTTCGGCGTCGTGATCGGCCTGATCCTCGCGATCCTCTCGACGGATCTCGTCGTGCGCGTGCCGGTCGTCTCGACGATCCTGCGGGTCGTCGTGGTGCTCGTGCGCGGAGTGCCGGACCTGGTGTGGGCGCTCCTGTTCGTCGCGGCGCTCGGCCTGGGGCCGTTCCCCGGATTCCTCGCGCTCACGATCTCGTCGACGGCTCTCGCCGCCAAGTTCTTCACCGACTCGCTGCAGAACCTCGACCCGCTGCCGATGCGCGCCCTCGAGTCCGCCGGCGCCGGTCGCCTGCAGGTGTTCGTCGCCGGCGTGTGGCCGCAGTTCATGCCCAGCTTCGTCGGGAACGGCATGTTCACGTCCGATCTCGCGCTGCGCGAGTCCGCCGTGCTCGGCGTGGTCGGAGCGGGAGGCATCGGGTTCCTCCTGCAGGAGTCGACGCGCACGCTGCACTACGAGACGACGAGCGCGATCGTCCTCGGGCTGCTGGTCATCGTGCTGGCGCTCGAGGTTGGTGCGCGGTGGATCCGCCGTGCCATTCTGTAATCCGATCCGAGACTGGTACGGGGCGGGGTGATGGTGTCTTACAGCGGGCGGCCGCTGCCGCGCTTCCAAGGCGGTGCGCGTCCGCAGCGACTGCTCTCGACCCTGCTGGGCGACTACTGGTTCGGGCGCTCCGAGCACCTTCCGTCGGCCGCCCTCGTCGACCTGCTCGGGCACTTCGGCGTGACGGCCGCGGGGGCGCGCGCAGCGATCCAGCGGCTGGCGCACCGGGGCTTCCTCGTCGCGGCCCGTGAGGGCCGGCAGACGGCGTACGCGGTGTCGCCGCGGGTGCTCTCGAAGATCGAGGAGAGCTCGCGGCTCATCTTCGAGCCGCCGTTCCGCACCGAGTGGGACGGGCGGTGGACCGTGGTGGCGTTCACCGTTCCCGAGGTGCAGCAGGCGAGCCGGCGCAGCTTCCGCGACGGCCTGCGCAAGCATGGGTTCGGAAGCCTCTACGACGCGGTGTGGGTGAGTCCGCGCGACCAGGTGCGGGTCGCGCTCGAGCTCGCGGAGGAGGCGGGCGTGACGGACGTCGTGGCGCTGACCACCTCGGAGCTCTCCGGCCTCACGCCCGAGGCCGCGATCCGGTCGCTCTTCGACCTGCCGGCGCTCCGCGGCGAGTACGAGACGTTCCTGCGCGACTGGCCGGAGGAATCGGCGCGGACCCCCGCGGATCAGGCGCTCGTCGCGAGGACGAACATCATGGCCGAGTGGCGTCAGATCGTGCGTCACGACCCCAGCATCCCGCGGCGGCTGCTGCCGGACGGGTGGCCCGCGGTCGAGGCGTACGCGCGATGCGCACTGGTGTACGACTCCCTCGGCGCGGATGCCGAGGCGACGATCCGCGACATCATCCGGCCGCACGATGCCGAGCTCGCGACGCTCATCCGGCGTCACTCGTTCGCGAACTGGCGCGAACTGCTGGATTCCGCGCACGAGGTCGCGGCGCCGGCGGCTCCGGCCACAGCGTCTGCGGGCTACGCGGTCAGCACATCCGATGAGACGTAGTGGCGGGGCTGGTCCTCGTCCGCGAGTCCGAACGGCTCGAGCAGCGCGCGGCAGTGCTCCTCCGCCAGTGGTCCGAGTCGGTCGTATGCCGCGATGAGCAGCGCACCGGCCGCCGGCCGCGCCCAGTCGTCGGGCAGCAGTTCGGACGGAAGCTGCGGATCGGCGTGGTAAAGCGCGCGCCACGTGTCCATGAGGGAGACGCGCCCCACGAATGCCTCTGCGGGGGTGAGCGCGCCGGCCTCGAACTTCTCGAGCAGGGGCGAGAACACCTCCACGAACCGCCGGTATCGGTCACCGAGCTCCTCGAGGGCGGTGGCGGGCTCCGCGCGGCGAGACGCGAGGGACTCGGGGAACTCGAGCTTCGCCCGGAACGCCGAGACGGTGCCTTCGGGTGCGCCGCGCAGCGCGTCGGCGACGGCGGGGGAGAAGGCGCCAGGCGAGATCCACACGCCGTCCTGGAGCGGCGCGAACCCGAGCGCGCGCAGCGACGAGCGCAGCGCGCTGCGCTCGGTGCGCAGGTTGGACGGCAGCGAGAACGTGACGACGGTCCACATGCCGTCCCAGTCCTGCAGCACATCGCCGCGAGCGGCGTCGAAGATCCGATGCACGCCGCTTGCGCCGAGCCGATCGACGTCGTCCGCGAGGCGATAGAGCGTGCCCCGGCCATCGCGCTTGGTGACGAGCACGCCGCGCCCCGAAAGGCGGCTGAGTGCGGACCGGGCGCTCGGCTCGCTCACGCCGAGCAGGCGCAGCATGTCGACGATGGCGGCGGTGGGGAGGAAGACCGGATGCCCCTTCCAGAAGTCGCCCAGGAGCGTGACCGTGAGGTGCTGCGGGTGCCCTCCGGCCTGCGGGCGCGGCAACGACACCGCGCTGTCAGACGTCGCCACGTAGGCTCTCCGATTCCTTTGCAGTCTTCATTGCAGAAGAACGATAAAGTGCATAGTAAGAGCACTCGGCACTCGATAGACAAGGATCCCACGTGAGCGAAGACAGCGTCGACTTCGACCCGACCGGTCTCGACGACGTCGATGCCGTGCGAGCCGAGCACGCTCGACTGCGCGAGGAGGCGCCGCTCGCGCGCAGTTCGGCGTACGGCGGGTTCTGGGCGCTCACAAGGTACGAAGACGTGAAGGCCGCGGCAAGCGATTCGCGCACGTTCATCTCCTCGGTGCAGGCCGTCGTGCCCCACGATCCGCGCGGCCTTCGACGCCCGCCGCTGAACTTCGACGCGCCCGCCCATACGCCGTACCGGCGCGCGCTCGACCGCACGCTGCAGCGCGGACGGCTCGTCCGCCTGGAGCCGATCCTGCGCGAGCGGGCGAAGGCGGCGCTCGCACCGCTTCTCGAAGCGGGCTCGGGCGACATCGCGACCGACTTCGGGGTGCACTTCCCGGCATGGGTGACCACCGAGTGGCTGAACCTCGAGCCCGAGATCGCGCCGGTCCTCGCCGAGACATCGTTCCGGTGGGTCTCGGCGTGGCGCGAGCGCGACGCCGAGACGACCAACGCCATGAGCGCGGTCATGTACGAGATCGCGGCGGATCTGCTGCGGCGCCGCAGGGAGCAGCCGCTCCCGCTCGAGCTCGATCCGGCGAGCTCGCTGTTGAGCGAGCGCGTCGACGGCGAGCCGCTCGCCGAGGAGCACGTGCTGGGCGCGCTCAGGCAGTCCCTCGTCGTCGGCATGGTGGCGCCGCCCATCGTCCTGGGCTCGATCATCAAGCACCTCTCCGACGACCGAGCGCTGCAGGATCGCCTTCGCGCGGAGCCCGAACTCATCCCCGCCGCGGTGGAGGAGTTCATCCGCCTCTACTCGCCGTACCGCGGCTTCTCGCGCACCGTGTCGGAGCCCATCGAGATGTACGGTCGCCGCATCGAGCCGGGCGAGCCGGTGACGCTCGTGTACGCGGCGGCGAACCGCGACCCCGAGAAGTTCCCCGATCCCGACGAGTTCATCCTCGATCGCCCGAACATCGCCGAGCACCTCGGCTTCGGGCGTGGCCGTCATCGCTGCGCGGGCATGCCGCTGGCGCGGATGGCGCTCCAGATCGCCCTGCGGGAGCTGCTAACGTCGACGACCGAGTTCACCGCGGTCGGCCCGTTCGAGTACGCACGGATGCCGGAGCTCGGATACACGCGCGTTCCCGTGCGCGTCACCGCCGCCTGACCGACATGAGGATGGCCCGGGGCTCGCCCCCGGCCATCCTCATGTCCGCCGTTCCGGCCCGGGGCGAGGCCCCGGGCCGGAGGCCGGCTCACCCGCAGGTGAACCCGGCGTAGGCGGTCTCGGTGGTCGAGCTCAGCCCATCGTCGCCTCGGACGGTCGTCGTCACGCCGACCGAGCCGGCGGGGATGGAACCCGACTTCGTGTTGATCTGCACCTTGTGCGTCTTGCCGGGCTTCACGTTGGTGAAGCTCTGGCTGCCGAACGGCGTGTCGACGATGATGTCGGCCCGCACGTTCGCCGTGTTCGTCACCTCGACCCGCAGCTGCACGGACTTGCCCACGCAGCCCGTCGTCGGAGCGACTGCGGCTGTCGGCAGCGCAGTCAGCTCGGTGTCGGCGACGAGCGTTCCGGCCGGAGAGCGCACCTCGAGGGTGTGGCGCCCGGGCTCTAGCTGTTCTTCCCCGACACGTTGTGATCACGTGATGTGAGCGAAGACCTCCGGGAACGATGTGGGTAACCACACTCAGATCGTTTCCACGGAGGTCTTCGTGACTCACGCTAACGCGCCATTCACTCCCGAGGGCAGAGCACGCCTTGCCCGACTGATCGTCGTTGACGGCTGGACGGTTCGCCGCGCCGCGGAGCGGTTCCAGTGCTCGCCGGCGACCGCGTCCCGATGGGCGCTCCGGTATCGGGCGGGTCTGCCGTTGACGGACCGCAGCTCGCGGCCGCACCGGCAGCCGTCGCGCTCGTCGCAGCACCTGGAGCGTCGCATCATCGCGCTGCGGTTCACGCGTCGTTGGGGACCACACCGCATCGGCTATCACCTACACGTTCCCCGATCGACGGTCGGTCGGGTCCTGGCCCGGTATCGGATGCCGCGGCTGTCCGACCTCGATCAGGGCACCGGGCTGCCCGTCCGCAAGCCGAAGCCGGTCCGCTACGAGGTCGCGGCCCCCGGTCAGCTCGTCCATGTCGACATCAAGAAGCTCGGTCTGATTCCGGACGGCGGAGGGTGGCGTGCGCACGGCCGAGGCTCAGCCCAGGATCGCCGAGCGCATGTCGCGCGCACTCGAGCACACCGCCACGGCGCGTCACCGTCACGCGGCTACACCTTCCTGCACCACGCCGTCGACGACTGCACCCGACTGGCATACTCCGAGCGCCTCCCGAACGAGCGCAAGGAGACCGCCGCAGCGTTCTGGGCCCGAGCACGCGCGTTCTTCGCCGAGCACGGCATCACCGTCACCGCCGTGATGACTGACAACGGAGCCTGCTACCGCTCGCACGCCTTCGCCGACGCGCTCGGTGAACACGTCCAGCATCGCCGCACCCGGCCGTTCCGGCCGCAGACCAACGGCAAGGTCGAGCGCTTCAACCGCACGCTGGCCGCCGAATGGGCATACGCGCGACCCTATGAATCTGAATCCCAACGCGAAGCCACCTACGCCGACTGGCTCCATCACTACAATCACCACCGACCCCACACCGGCCTCGGCGGCTCAACACCCGCAGAACGCGTTCACAACCTCACGGGGAAGAACATCTAGCGAATCCGGGATCGTCGCGTCGACCTGTGCGCTCCCGTTCACGTCGACCGTCACATCGGCGATCTTGGGTCCGTTCGGCGCGAGCCACAGCTCGTAGGCGCCACCCGTCGTGAACGACTCCAGCGTCACCGTCGCCGCGTCGCCCAGCAGCACCTCGGCGCCCTCGGTCGTCACGGTTGGACCGGCGGGCACGGGGCTCTCGGGGCTGTAGGTGCCCCAGTTGCGCACGTCCCACTCCCGAGCCGGCGTCAGGTCGGCGGGAGACATGAACCGACTGGTGCCGAGGTCGAGCGCCGTCTGCGAGGCGAGCGCGGCCGCGCGGGCGTTCAGGTCGGCGGGTTCCGCAGGGTCGAACTCGTCCGAGTCGATGCGGTCGAGCAGCAGGTCGAACGCCGCGACGCGCTCGGCGTGGGAGAACGCGCAGTGCCCGTTCGCCTTCACGGTGGTCTCGCGCAGCATGTCGGATGCGCCGGCGCGCTCGACCGTGCGACGGTACGCGTCGTCGTCGGCCGTGGTGCCCGCGGTGTCGCCGATCGTGTGGAGCGTGACCACCGGGATCGACAGGTCGCCGTCGAACGTCGCGAGACGCTCGACGTGCTCGACGACGTCCTTGTCCGCCGTGATGCGTGGCGCGGCCTGCAGCGTGTTGAGGTCGGCTTCGAGGTCGGCACCCGCCCGGGCATACGCCGCGCGCACCTCGTCGATGCGGCCCGACGCCAGAAGCTGCTCGCGGTAGTCGACGTCGTTGTTCCACGAGAACCCGCCCCCGACCGTCGCCTCGAATCCGGCGCGGACGCCGATGCCCAGCGCGAACGCCATGGACTGGCCGTACGCGTCGATGCGGTTCTCCAGGCCTTCGATCTCGTCGGCCTGTGCGTCGAGGACCGGGATCTTCGACATCGCGGCCGCGAACACGAGGCGCGCCTGACCCAGCGGCGTCTCACGCGCCGTGTCGACCAGCGCGGTGGCCGCCGCGTTCTCGGCGCTCGCATTCTGGATGCGCGTGATCGTCATGGGCGAGCTCGGGTCGACGAGCGTCTTGAGGACGAACGCGCTGTCGAGCTTGTAATTCCACATGCTGATCGCACCGGCACCGCCGCCGCACATCGGGAGGGCGCCGTCGAGCCAGTCGGGAGCCGCCTGCGCGACGATCCGCGTCGTGAGCCCGCCCTGCGACTGCCCGGATTGGAAGGTCGCCGACGGATAGGCGCCCGCGAGCGTCGACAGCACGTCGTACGACGCGGTCGCGTTGTCGCGATCCCGTGCCAGGTCCCAGTCGCCCGAGAGCTGGTAGCCGACCATGGCGACGCCCTGCTCGGCGAGCCACTGGTAGCTGGCGGATGTGAAGCCGGTCGCACCCGCGAACACTCCTGCCTTGCCGTTCCAGTTCGCCGGGATGAGCGCGCTGTAGCGGGTTCCATCGGGCAGCGTTCCCGTCGTCGACACGGTCTCGCGCGGGTAGTAGGGGCGCGCGAAGTCGTTCACGTCGAGGTCCGCGAAGTCCGCGACTCCGAGGTTCAACGCCGGAGCACCGTCCTGAATCGCCTGCGCACGCGCGTCGAGGGCGGCGGCCGAGGTGTCGGGCCAGGAGCCGCTGTCGATCCGCTCGACGAGCGCGTCGAGCGCTGCGAGCGTCTCGGCGGCGCTGTAACCGCAGTGGCCGGGGCGGTCGACGAACGCCTGACGCAGGAGGTCCGACCTGCCCGCCGCGGCGACCGCGTCGGCGTACGCCTCCGCCTGCGTGACGACGGGTGCCGTGTCGCCGCTCTCGAGGAGCGTCAGCACGGGCTGGGAGATGTTCCCCGTGGGCGTGGCGTTGCGCAGCATGTACTGCACGGCGCTCGCGTCGGCGGTGATGCGCGGCGCGGCGGCGAGCGCCGCCAGGTCCGCGTCGAGGTCGAGGCCCGCCATCTCGTACAGCGCCTCCACCTGGTGGCGCATGCCGGACTTCGTCAGCTGCTCGCTGTAGTCGACCCCGGTGTTCCACGAGAAGTTCCCACCCGCGCGGGCCTCGAGCGGGGTGCGCGGCGAGAAGATGCTGAACATCACCTGCGACGCCTGCTGCGCCTGCTGCGCGACGTAGTCGTCGTCGGCGGGGCGCGGCTGACCGCTCTGCGACCAGCCCGGGATGTTCGCGACAGCCGCTGCGAACGCCACCCGTGCGCGTCCCTCGGGGGTGGCCTGTGCCGCGTCGAGCACGCTGCGCGCGGCCGCGGTGCTGGCGGACTCGTTCGTCAGGTTGACGAGCTCGATGGTGTCGTTCTCGGGTGCGAGGAGCGTCTTGAACACGAAGGCGCCGTCGAGGCCGCTGTTGAGCATGCCCACGCCGCCGGCGACCGAAGCGCACATCGGGAGCGCTCCGTCGATGATCTCGGGGTGGCGCTCCGCGAGGGCGGCGGAGATGAGCCCGCCCATCGAGCTGCCCCACGCGATCGTGGCCACGGGCTCCTGCCCGAGGATCTCGACCGCCTTCTCATAGACCTCGGGCTGCTCTTCGAGGAAGTCCTCGACGGCCCAGCCGTTCGTGGTCGGCTTCATCGAAGCCATCGCGTAGCCCTGCTCGAGGAGCCACGTCCTTGCGGCTCCGCCCGGCCCGCTGGTCGCCTCGCCGCCGGGCGGGCCGCCGATGTAGCCGAGGCTGTTCAGAAGCAGCTTGCCGTTCCAGTCGGCGGGCACATCGACGACGTAGCGCGAACCCGTCGAGAGGTCGCCGCGGTAGACCCCCTCGGGGGCCGGCGCAGCGGCGGCCGGGATTGCTGAGACCTGCAGGAGGCCCGCAACAAGCCCGGCCGTCGTCAGCGCGGCCAGACTCTTGTGTTTCACGTTGATCCCTTCTTCGCGATGAACGCGTTTCCCTGCGCACTATTGCAGAAAAAGGATCACGTGACAATGGTTGTGCTTTTCAACGACCTGCGCCATGGTGCCCCATCGGCCGCGCAGACGGCGCGCGAGCATCGACCGCGCAGAGGGGGCGCGAGCATCGACCGTGCAGAGGGGAGAGGGCCGGCCACCGGCATCCGCGACGGGGGGATGTCGCTCGCGACGGGGGGTTGTCGCTTGCTCGGCGGCCGGCCCCGGTCTGTTGGACGACCGGGGCTGTGCGTCACACGGTGACGCGCAGCACCTCCTCGATCGTCGAGAGGCTCGGGGTCGGCTTCGAGCAGCCGGCTTCACGCAGCGACGCCTTGCTCGCTTCGAGGGCGACGACGTTCGGCTCGAGCGGCGCGCCCGCGCACGTGCGTGCAGATACCTTCACGGCAATCCCCAAATCCCCAGAATCAGGGGATCCCCATCCCCCTCACATGCGATCATACGGGACTGCGCGGACAGCGGCATCCGCGACTCGCCTGTCACGTCAAGCCCCCGCGCATCAACCGTCGCGCTCGATAGCCTCTCAACATGGCCGAGGCAGAGACGACCAGCTCGCGCAGCTTCCTCCAGCGCGTCATCGCGTGGGCCCTGTCGCTCAAGATCGTCCGCGCGGTGCTCCACTACGTCGAGCACCGCGGACCGGCGTGGGCGGACTCCGTCACATACCGCACACTTTTCAGCGTCTTCGCCGGTGTGCTGCTGGGTTTCTCGATCGCCGGCCTGTGGCTCGCGGGCAACCCTGCCGCGTGGCAGGCGCTCATCGACGGGGTCGATGCCGCGGTGCCCGGTCTCGTCGGCGAGGGCGGACTCATCGATCCCGACGACATCCAGGTGCCGGCCGGCCTCACGGTGGCGGGCATCATCTCGCTCGTCGGCCTCGTGGGCGCGGCGATCGGCGCGATCGGCTCGCTCCGGGCGGCGCTCCTCGTGCTCGCCGACAAGGTGGTCGACGATCTCGCGTGGTATTGGGTGATCCTGCGCAACCTCGCCGTGGCGATCGGCTTCGGCGTCGCACTGGGCGTGTCGGCCGCGATCACGTTCTTCGGGACCGCGGGGATCGCGATCGTCGCAGGGTGGTTCGGGCTGCCGCCGGGGCATCCGGTCGTCGAGATCGCCGGACGCGGCGTCGCGGTCCTCGTCGTGTTCGCGCTCGACGCCGTCGTGATCGCGGTGCTGTTCCGCGTGCTGACCGGCGAACGCGTGCCCGCCCGCGTGCTGTGGAGCGGCGCCCTCCTGGGCGCGCTCGGGCTCACGGTCCTGCAGCAGCTGTCGGGACTGTTCATCAGCGGGGCCGGCTCGAACCCGCTGCTCGCTTCGTTCGCGTCGCTCATCGCGCTGCTGCTGTGGTTCAACCTGTCCGCGCAGGTGATCCTCATCGCGAGCGCATACATCATCGTGGGCGCCGCTGAGCGCACCGACCGTGTGCGCGTCAAGTACGGCGCCGAGACGTTCGCGCAACGGCGCCTGCGCCGTGCGGAGGACGCCGTCACCGTCGCGACGGAGGAGCTTCACCTCGCCCGCGCAATGGAGGAGAAGGAACGGAGGGGACGATGACCGAGTGGGTGCCGGTGTACAGCTCGGCGCAGGTGCGCGCCGCCGAGGAGCCTGAACTCGAAAAGGGCGTGCCGCTCATGCTGTGGGCCGCGCGCGCCCTCGCGCAGGTCATCGCAGACGAGCTCGTCGACCCCGGCGTCACGGCGCGCACGGGCGGTCGTGATCTGCCCGGCGAGGCGGGAGCGCCGATCGTCGGGCGACTGCTCGTGCTCGCGGGGAAGGGCAACAACGGCGGAGACGCGCTCTTCGCCGCGGCCGCGCTGCTGCAGTGGCTGCCGCAGCGCGCCGCTGCCGAGAACCCGCCTGGCGACGACCTCGCGATCGACGTGTTCTGCACCTCCGACTCCGCGCACGAGCAGGGCCTCGAGACGGCGCTCGCGGCGGGCGCGCGGCGCGTCGACCTGGAGCAGGTGAAGGCGAATGCCGCGGCTTACGACCTCGTGATCGACGGCATCCTCGGCATCGGCACGACCGGCGCCCCCGCGCTGCGCGGCGCTGCGCGCGAGGTCGTCAGCGCGCTCCTGCCCGCGGTGCGGGCAGGACATCCGCGCACGATCGCGGTGGACCTGCCGAGCGGGCTGCATCCCGACGACGGGACGACCGCGGATGACGTCGTGCTTCCGGCATCCGTCACCGTCACCTTCGGCGCGGTCAAGCCGGGCCTGATTACCGCGCGTGGACCCGAGTTGAGCGGAGCGATCGTGTTCGTCGACTTCGATCTGCCGTTCGCCGAGGCACCGCTCACGAGCGGTCCCGTGGCGTACGCCGTGGCGGGGCGCCCGCGGGATGCGGGTGCGTGAAACCGGCGGGCTGAATCCGGGTTCTCCGTGCGCCTGCCATCCCGCGCGCGCCGTTCAGCCCGGCGTTTTCACCGCGCGTAGAGCTCCACGAAGTTCTGCAGCATCCGGCCGGGGTGCATGACGGGCACGCGCCGCACCGCCGCGAGCACGAGGTCGAGCTCGTCGGGGGCGAAGTACCCGTAGTCCGCGTAGGCGTGGATGCGCGTCTCGATGCCCGGGAGGTCGAGCTCCGGGTGGAACTGCGTCGCGTACACGTTCCTGCCGACGCGGAACATCTGCACCGGCGCCCCCTCCGAGCGGGCCAGCAGTGTCGCGTGCGGGGGAAGGGCGCTGATCGCCTCTTTGTGCCCGACGAACGCCTCGAACCGCTCGGGCACGCCCGCGAGCAGCGGGTCGGTCGCTCCCTCCGACGTCATCTGGACCGTCACGACGCTGATCGGCTCCGAATACGTGCGGTCGATCGCGGCGCCCTGGTGCGCACCGAGCGTGCCGATGCCGTAGCACGCGCCGAGGAACGGGAAGTCGCGCGCGACCACGTCGTCGAGCAGCCGCGCGAATTCCGCTTCGACGCGCCGCTGCACGTCGGACTTGCGCTCGGGAGGGTCGGACGCGTTGAACGGACCGCCCCCGACGAAGATGCCCGACAGGTCGTCGAGGTCTAGTTCAGGCATGGGTCCGGCCTCGAGCCGCACGCGCACGAGGTCGCGCTCATCGAGCCCGGTGGCGCGCAGGAACAGCGCGTACTCCTCGTCGGCGGGCGCATCCTCGGCGCGCGTCGCCAGCAGGACGAACGGCTTCACACCGTCACGTTATCCTCCGCTCGCAGCGCGAGCGAAGCGAGACGAAGCGAGGCGATCATGTTGCGTACGTCACGAGGCCCAGCTCGACGGGCGACACGAGCTGCGGATGCTTCGGCACCACCCGCACGGTGTAGCCGAAGGTGCCCGTGACGTCGAGCGGGAGCGTGCAGCCGAACGTCGTCACGCCGTCGGTCGACTCGCCGGTGGGGGAGAGCGGGTGCAGCGAGTGGTCGTCGGCGATGTCGTCGTCCTCGTCGGTGCGGCCGTACGCGAGCTCGACCTCGACGTCGTCGGGAGTGAGGCGCCCGAGCCGGATGCCGGCGCGCACCTCGAACGTGTCGCCCGCCTGTGCCTGCTGCGGGATGCCGGAACCGTCCACGCTGTCGACACGCACCTCGGACCACGCGTCGCGCACGCGCGCAACGTAGGCCGCGAGCTCGCGTGCGCCCGCGTGCGCGTCCGCGCGCAGGGCCGTGTCGTGCTCGGCCGCGGGCACGTACAGCCGCTGGACGTACTCGCGCACCATGCGGTCGCTCGTCGCCTTCTTGCCGAGGTCTGTCATCGTGTGGCGCACCATGCGCAGCCACTCGCGCGGCACGCCGCCTTCGCGCTCGTAGAACTTCGGCACGAGCTGGTGCTCGATCAGGTCGTAGAGGGCGGATGCCTCGGCGTCGTCGCGCTCCTCGTCGCTCGACGCGGTGTCGGCGGTCGGGATCGCCCAGCCGTTCTCGCCGTCGAACCACTCGTCCCACCAGCCGTCGCGGATCGACAGGTTGAGCGCGCCGTTGAGCGCCGCCTTCATGCCGCTCGTGCCGCACGCCTCGAGGGGGCGGAGCGGGTTGTTGAGCCACACGTCGCAGCCGGGGTAGAGGGTCTTCGCGAGCGTGATGTCGTAGTCCGGCAGGAACACGATGCGGCCGCGCACCTTGGGGTCGCGGCTGAATCGCACGAGCTGCTGGATGAGGATCTTGCCCGAGTCGTCGGCCGGGTGCGACTTGCCGCCGATGACGATCTGCACGGGGCGCTCGGGGTCGGTGAGGATGCGCGTCAACCGCTCGGGGTCGCGCAGCATGAGCGTGAGTCGCTTGTACGTCGGAACGCGCCGCGCGAATCCGATCGTGAGCACCTCGGGGTCGAGGGCGTCCTCGACCCACGCGGGCACGACGTTGCCGCTGCCTTCGACGGCCGCGACGAGTCGGCGCCGAGCCTCGGCGATGAGCTCGGTCTTCATCTCGTGCCGGATGCCCCACAGCTCCTCGTCCGACACCGCCTCCGGATCGCGCCAGTCGTGGTTCGGCACGTGCGCGTCGCCGAACACGCGCTCGCTGAGCCCCTTGAGCGCCGGGTGGAGCCACGTCGGCGCGTGCACGCCGTTCGTGATCGAGGTGATCGGCACCTCGTTCTCGTCGACCCCGGGCCACAGCGAGCCGAACATGCGACGGCTCACCTGTCCGTGGAGGAGGGACACGCCGTTCGCATGCTGGCCCAGGTGCAGTCCGAGCACGGCCATGTTGAACACGCCGGGGTCGCCGCCCGCGTATTCCTCGAGACCGAGCGCGAGAGCGCGTGCCGGGTCGAGCCCCGCGAACAGGCCACTGCGCAGGTACGCCTCGATGAGGTCGCGCGGGAACCGGTCGATGCCCGCGGGGACCGGCGTGTGCGTCGTGAACACGGTGGAGGCGCGCACCTGCACGAGCGCTTCGTCGAAGGTGAGCCCGTCGTGCGTGATGAGCTCCGACATCCGCTCGAGCCCCTGAAAGCCCGCGTGTCCTTCGTTCGTGTGGTAGACGTCCGGCGTCGGATGCCCCGTCAGCCTGCACCACGCCCGCAGGGCGCGCACGCCGCCGACGCCGAGGAGGAGCTCCTGCAGCAGCCGGTGCTCGCCGCCGCCTCCGTACAGGCGATCCGTGACCTTGCGCAGGTCCTCGCTGTTGGAGGGCGTCTCGGAATCGAGCAGCAGAAGGGGCACGCGACCGATGTCCGCGATCCAGACGCGCGCCGCGAGTCGGCGGTCGCCGGGAAGGTCGAGGACGATCTCGACGGGCGCGCCCGATTCGTCGCGGAGCAGCGCGAGACCCAGGCCGTAGGGGTCGAGCAGCGGGTAGCTCTCGCGCTGCCATCCGTCGTCGCCGATCGACTGCCGGAAGTATCCGGCGCGGTAGAAGAGTCCGACGCCCGTGAGGGGGACGCCGAGGTCGGAGGCGCTCTTGAGGTGGTCGCCCGCGAGGATGCCCAGGCCGCCCGAGTACTGCGGCAGCGATCCGTCGACGCCGAACTCGGGGGAGAAGTACGCGATGTGCTGAGGCTTCGGGCCTTCGAGATGCTGATACCAGCGCTCGCCTTCGAGATAGGCGGTCAGGCGCTCGTCCTCGGCTCGGAGGCGTGCGAGGAAGTCCTCGTCGTGGGCGAGCTCGTCGAGCCGCCGCTGCCCGAGCGCGCCGAGCATGCGGGCGGGGTTCTCGCCGATCTCGCGCCACAGGTCGGGGTCCATCGAGGCGAAGAGGGCGTGCGTCGCGCGGCTCCACGACCACCGCCAGTTCGAGGCGAGCCGGTCGAGCGGAGCCAGTGCGTCGGCGAGGGCGGGACGAACGGTGAACGTGCGGATGGCCTTCACCCGACGAGTCTATAGACGGTGCCGCAGGCCTCTTGACCGGCCCCGGGCGCGCTCACGCCGCTCGAGCGGCGGGCGACACCCGCGCGGAAGCACCGGCACGCCGAAGAACGGCGTGATGACCGATGGGGGAGGTGCGGACTAGGCTCGGCACATGGCCATCGCACGACTCCACGGGGGCCCGCTCGACGGGCAGCTGCTTCCGCTCGAACGCCCCGACCTCGACTCGCTCATCGTCCCCTATGGCGAGGGCCAGGTCGTCTATCGACGACAGGGCGATCTCGCCAAGACGGGAACGTCCGACGGGCCGACCGAAGCCGAGTTCTGGTTCATCGAGGCCACCGACGAGATCGGACCCTCCAACGACGACTGACGACTCCCCGCACAACCGGTTGCACGCTGCGGACGCGCCGGAGCGCTCGGTCGAACTCGAGCTGAAGTTCGACGTCGGCGCCGGAACCCCGTTGCCCGATCTGGCGTCGTTGCCGGGGATCGCGGCCGTGTCGGCGTCCGAGCCGCGAGAGCTCGACTCCCGCTACTTCGACTCCGAGGAGTACGCGCTCGGCCGCGCCGGCTACGCCGTCCGCCGTCGCACGGGCGGACCCGACGAGGGCTGGCATATCAAGGGGCCGCGAGACGCCGAGGGCGCACGCGTCGAACTGCACTGGCCGCTGGGTGCGGAAGACGGGATTCCGGATGCCGTGACCGCGGCCGTCGCGCACGTCTCCGTCGCGCGGCTCACGTTCATCGCCCGCATCGTCAACAGCCGCATCGCGTATCACCTGTTCGACGAGCGTGGGGGAGTCGTGGCCGAGTTCGTCGACGATCGCGTCACCGCGACCGACGTCCGCCGCGACCGGAGCGAGTCGTGGCGGGAGTGGGAGTTCGAGCTCGGACCGGCCGCGCCGGCGGACGCCGAGGCGCGGAGAAGCCTCTTGGGCGCTGCGACCGAGGCCGTCGCGGCCGTGGGAGGCCGGGTCGCGGCATCCGATTCGAAGCTCGGGCGCGCCCTCGGGCTCTGACACCTCACGACGAGGGGGCGGCGCCTGACGGCACCGCCCCCTCGACGTGATCTCGGATCAGAGATTGATCATGTGGCCCACGAGGCCGTGGAAGCCCTCCTGCAGCGCCTCCGACAGCGTCGGGTGCGTATGCACGTTGCGCGCCGCCTCGAGCGCCGTGAGGTCCCACTTCTGGGCGAGCGTGAGCTCGGGGAGCAGCTCCGACACGTCGGGGCCGATGAGGTGGCCGCCGAGCAGCTCGAGGTGCTCGCCGTCGGCGATGAGCTTGACGAAGCCGACGGGCTCGCCGAGGCCGTTCGCCTTTCCGTTCGCCGAGAACGGGAACTTCGCAACCTTGACGTCGTAGCCGGCGTCGCGCGCCTGCTGCTCGGTGAGGCCGAACGACGCGACCTGCGGAGAGCAGAACGTCGCGCGCGGCATCATGCGGTAGTCGCCCAACGGCATCGTCTCGGCCTTGCCGATCGTCTCGGCGGCGACGACTCCCTGCGCCTCAGCCACGTGTGCGAGCTGGAGCTTCGCGGTGACGTCGCCGATCGCGTAGATGTGCGGCACGTTCGTGCGCATGTGATCGTCGATCTCGATCGCGCCGCGGTCGCTGAGCTTGACGCCGGTCGTCTCGAGGCCGAAGCCCTCGACGTTCGGCGCGAAGCCGATCGACATCATGACCTTGTCGGCGTCGATCGAGCCGGCGTTGCCGTCCTTGTCGGTGTAGGTCACCGTGACGCGGTCGCCGTGGTCGGTGACGGTTTCGACCTTCGTCGAGGTGAGGATGTCGACGCCGTACTTCTTGTACTGGCGCGTGATCTCCTTGGAGACCTCCTCGTCCTCGTTCGGCAGCGCGCGGTCGAGGAACTCGACGATCGTCACCTTCACGCCGTAGTTGACCATGACGAACGCGAACTCCATGCCGATCGCGCCGGCGCCGACGATGACGATCGACTTCGGCAGGTCGCGCGCGAGGATCTGCTCCTCGTACGTGACGATGTTGCCGCCGAGCTGCACGCCGGGGAGCAGCCGCACCCTGGAGCCCGTCGCGATGATCGCGTTGTCGAAGGTGACCGTCTCGGTCGAGCCGTCGGCCTTGGTCACGACGATGGTGTTCGCGTCGGTGAACGATCCGCGCCCCTCGTACTCGGTGACCTTGTTCTTCTTCATGAGGAAGTGGATGCCCTTGACGTGCGTCTCGGCCACCTTGCGGCTGCGGTCCCACGCGACGCCGAAGTCGAACTGCACGTCACCCGAGATGCCGAAGAGGTCCGCCTTGTGCAGCACCTGGTGCGCGAGGTCGGCGTTCTTCAGCAGCGCCTTCGAGGGGATGCATCCGACGTTCAGACACACGCCGCCCCAGTACTTCTCTTCGATGATCGCGACCGTGAGGCCGAGTTGGGCGGCGCGGACGGCGGCCACATACCCGCCGGGCCCCGCGCCGAGGATGGCGACGTCGTAGTGAGGCATGACTTCCAGCCTAGTGGTCGGCGGGGTGGTCGGATCGGGGGTCGGCGTCGGCCGACGACGGCGAACCGGATGCCGCGGCCGAGGCATCCGCCGCCGCCTTCTCGCGCCGTGCGCGGCGGCGCCGCGGGCTCGATGCGATGAGGTAGACGACTCCGGCGATCACGAGGAGTCCCAGCACGAGGGGGATGAGCCACGCCAGGAAGGTCGCGCTCTCGTCGGCATCGGTGTCCGGATCGTCGGGCACCGGTGTCTCGGTCGGCTCGGCGGTCGCGGGGGGCGTGGTCGGCTCGGTCGTCGCGGTTTCGGTCGGCGAGGGCGCCGGGGGAGCGGTCACCGTGAACGTGTACTCGCCCGAGATCGGGTGGCCGTCGCTCGAGACGACGCGCCACAGCACGCGGATCTCTCCGGATGCGTCGGATGCCGCGTCGAGCGCCTGTGTGACCGTGTTCTCCTCGACGACGGGGTCGCCGTCGGCGAGCGAGGTGCCCGCGCCGTCGACGACGTCGACCGCGGTGGCGCCGGCCTCGGGGGAGAGCACGCCGCTGAACACCAGCCGCACCTCGGCAGGGATGCTCTCGACGCTCTCGCCGGCTGCCGGCGACGCGGAGATGAGCTCGTCGTGGGCCGCCGCGGGCGGTGCGACGAGCGTGAGCGAGCTCAGTGCGAACACGCTCGCGATGACGGTCGCCGCCCATCGTGCGGCCGGAGAGGAACGCCGTTTGTGAACTTCTCGTGACAACACGACTCCGAGCCTAGCCCGGGGGTGTTGCGCGCTCGGACGCGGGCCTACCATTCCGTCAGGCGGGGTGCTCCTGCCCCGCCGAAGCGACGACCGAGACGGAAGCGAGGTGCGGGATGGACGCCATGATGATGGACGCCATGTCGAAGGACATGATGTCGATGCCGGGCATGCAGGCGATGGACATGTCCCTGGTGCAGGCGTGTCTGGACGCCTGCTCGGCCTGCGAGCAGGCGTGTACGGTGTGCTCGACCCAGATGATGTCGTGCGCGCCCGCGTGCATGAACTGCGCGGACATGTGCAACACGATGATGCGCGCCATGCTGCGGATGCAGGGCATGACGCCCGCGACCATGGTCGCCATGCTCGACGCGTGCATCGCCATGTGCCAGCAGTGCATGGACGAGTGCATGGAGCACGCCGACCACAGCGACGTGTGCCGCATGTGCGCGCAGGCGTGCAAGGCGTGCATGGACGCCTGCAGCAAGCTGCGGGAGTCGATGGTCGCCGCCGCGTGACGAGGACGGCGGCACCCGCCGCCGTCAGCGGAGGACGTTGAACCGCGCCGCGCCGGCGGCGAGGACGTCGTAGCGTGCGTGCAGGGCGACGGGCGTGCCCTCGGAGACCGCGGATGCCGCGCCGGCCCCGCTCCACACGACGATGCGCGTCGCTTCGTCGAGCGTGCGCAGCGTGAGGGTGCCGGCCGTGGCATCCGTCTTCTCGACGATCGCGTCGACCCACTCGGACGGGGTCGCGGCGGCCAGTCGCGCCTGGATGAGGTGCAGCGCGTGCCCGGGGGCGTAGGTCGAGCAGGCTCCGCCGTGGGCGCACATGCACGCCGGACGCTCACGCACCTCGAGGGGCGGAAGGTGGCGGTGCGGGCTCGACACGACGGGTCTCCTGTCAGTAGGTTCGATTACCCCGCCCAGGCTAGGGGGGGACGGGGGCGGCCGGCACCTCGAGCCGACACACGCCGAAACATTGCTCGGCGGTGGCGGAGGACCGCTCACCGGAAAGGCGCGATCCGCTCTTTCGGCGGACGACCTTTCAGATAGGCTTGGACGCCAGAGGAGGAGCACGTGGACGACATTCGCCGACCCGACTCGGGCGAGATCCGACGGGCTGCGGGCGGGGGCGGCGAAGCCGGCTCCGCCGATCGCGCGGCCGACACGACGCAGACATTCGGGCATGACTCGGACCTGTCGTTCGTGCCGTTCGGCAGCGACCTGACCGATGCCGAACTCGACGCGATCGACGCACTGCCCAGCGGCGCCGCGATCCTCATCGTGCGCTCCGGACCCACGGCCGGCGCTCGGTACCTGCTCGACACCGACGTCACCACGATCGGCCGCCACCCCGAAGCCGACATCTTCTTCGATGACGTGACGGTCTCACGCCGTCACGCCGAGGTGACCCGCAGCGGCACCGCCTTCGAGATCGTCGACCAGCGGTCCCTCAACGGCACGTACGTGAACGGCGAGCGCGTCGACCGCGGGCGGCTCACGAACGGCTCCGAGGTGCGGATCGGCAAGTTCCGCCTCAACTTCTTCGTCTCACCGGCCGATCTGGCACAGGCTGCGGACGCGTAATGTCAGGCGCCAACGCCCGCGAGCGCGCTGCGCCCGCGGGCCTGCTGAGCATCGGTCAGGTTCTGGCACGGCTCGGGCCCGAGTTCCCGAACCTGACCTCGAGCAAGCTGCGCTTCCTCGAGGTGCAGGGGATCGTGTCGCCCCTTCGCACCGAGTCCGGCTACCGCAAGTTCTCGCAGGCCGATCTCGAGCGGCTGCGTCTCGCGCTCACGCTCCAGCGCGACCATTACCTGCCGCTGAGCGTCATCCGCGAGTACCTCGAAGACCTCGACGCGGGCCGCGACCCCGCGACACCGACGGTGCCTCCGCCGCCGTCGATCGTGCCGGCCCCGCGCCGCTATCGGCGCGAGGAGCTCTTGTCGGCCGCCGGCGCCGCGCCGCAGCTGCTCAACGACGCGATCAGCACGGGCGTGATCCCGGGCGGCGAAACCTACACCGAGCAGTCGCTGGCGATCCTGCGCGCACTCGTCGCGCTCGATCGCCACGGCATCGAGCCCCGCCACCTGCGCACGCTGCGGCAGAGCGCGGAGCGCGACGTCGCTCTCGTCGAGTCGGCACTCGCACCGCTGCTGCGCCGCACCGACCCGTCGTCGCGTGCGCGGGCGAGCGAGCTCGCACCCGAGCTGACGCGCCGACTCGACGAAGTGCGCGCGATCTTCGTCCGCTCCGCGCTGGAGCGCCTGCTTTCGTGAGACGGGCCCGTCCGGGGCGACACGTCGGCGACACACGTCGGATGTCGTTGCCCGAGGCCCCGGGCTGATCTAGCGTTGAACCATCGGGATCCACGAGGGGGGATTGCGTATGACCGCACCGGAAGCGGCTGACGAACCACGTTTCGTCGCTGACCTCCTCTTCACCGACGGCCTCCCGGCGATGGATGACGAGGTGGGCTACCGCGGCGCCGTGGCGGCCCGCGCCGCCGGCATCACGTACCGCCAGCTCGACTACTGGGCCCGAACCGAACTCGTCGAGCCGACTGTGCGCGGTGCGAACGGCTCCGGGTCGCAGCGCCTCTACGGATTCCGCGACATCCTCGTGCTCAAGCTCGTGAAGCGTCTGCTCGACACCGGCATCTCGCTCCAGCAGATCCGCACGGCGGTCGAGCAGCTGCGTGCCGCCGGCATCCGCGATCTCGCCGGAACCACGCTCATGAGCGACGGCGCGTCTGTGTACCTGTGCACGTCGAACGACGAGGTCATCGACCTCGTCAGCCGTGGGCAGGGCGTGTTCGGCATCGCCGTCGGCAAGGTGCTGCGGGAGGTCGAGTCGACGCTCGTCGAGTTCGACCCGCAGACGGTCGACGCGGTGGACGAGCTCGCGGCCCGCCGCGCGGCGCGCTCGGCCTGAGCCGGATCACGACCCGGCGCCGACCGTTCGGAGCGGCGTCGGATCAGACGGTCGCGGACGTCTCCGTCACGGCCGCCTCTGCGATCGTCTCCTCCATCGCGCCGCTCACGCCGTCGATCCGCGCGAGCGCCTGATCGAGGTCGGCGATGAGGTCGTCGGGGTCTTCGAGGCCGATCGACAGTCGCACGAGGCCCGCGCCGGGCTTGGCGGCGGCCGCCACCGGTCGGTGGGTGAGCGAAGCCGGATGCTGGATGAGCGAGTCCACGCTGCCGAGCGAGACCGCGTGCGTGAAGATGCGCACGTTCGACGTGAGGGTCACGGCGGCGTCGTAGCCGCCCTCGAGCTCGACCGAGACCATCGCACCCGGGCCGTCCTGCTGCGTGCCGATGAGTCCGTGCGGGTCGGCGCCGGGAAGACCGGGGAAGTGGACGCGCGCGATCTGCGGGTGGCGTGCGAGGTGCTGGGCCACGCGCGCGGCACCCGCCTGCTGGGCGCGAACGCGAATCGGGAGGGTCGACAGCCCGCGGTGCAGCAGATACGCGGCGAGCGGATGCAGGATCGCTCCGGTGATCGCCCGCGTGCGGCGCAGCGCAGCGGCCGTCTTCGCGTCGCACGCGACGACGCCGCCCACGACATCGCCGTGACCGCCGAGGTACTTCGTGGCGCTGTGCAGCGACATGGCGGCGCCGAGGTTGAGCGGGCGCTGCAGCACGGGTGTCGCGAACGTGTTGTCGACGACGACCGGCACGTCGCCCGCGGCCGCGACGACCGCGCGGATGTCGACGAGCTCGAGAGTCGGGTTGGCGGGCGACTCGACGATCACGAGGCCCGTGTCGGGGCGCAGCGCCTCCGCGATCCTGTCCGGGGTCGTGAAGGTCGTCTCGGTTCCGAGCGTCTCGGCGTCGAGGAGGTGGTCGGTGCCGCCGTAGAGCGGGCGCACGGCGACGACATGGCGACGATCGCGGGGAAGGGACAGCAGCACGGCGGTGATCGCCGCCATGCCCGACGAGAAGGCGACGGCCTCTTCGGAGTGCTCGAGCTTCGCGAGGGCGTCCTCGAATCGGCCCACGGTCGGGTTCCACAGACGGGCGTACACGTTCGAGCCGCCGTCGAACGGTCGGCCGCCCGTCGCGAGCACCTCGTACGAGAGCCCGCCGACCTCCACGTCGGGAAGCGGGCTCGTCGACGAGAGGTCGATCGGGGGAGCGTGCACGCCCATCGACGCGAGGTCTTCGCGGCCGGCATGCACGGCAACGGTGTCGGGGTGCAACGTCGTCGGTGCCATGCACCAATCGTCGGTGATCATTCGCAGTTTTGCAATCGACGCCGAACGTTCCACGGTGCACAATTGAGTTCCATGAGGAATCTGCGATCCGGGCCATCTGAATCATGACGCCGCCGAAGAATCCGCACCCCGCCGCGCCGGTCTTGGACGGCACCGACCGGGCCATCCTCGAGGCTCTGTCAGCAGACGGCCGGATGACCAACGCGGCCCTCGCCGCGCGCGTCGGCATCGCCGAGTCCACGTGCGCGAGTCGGGTCAAGGCGCTGCGCGAGTCAGGGGTCATCGCGGGCATCAGCGCGAGGATCGATCCGGCGGCTGTCGGGCGTCCGATCCAGGCCGTCGTACGCGTGCATCTCGCGAGTCACAACCGCGCCCACGTGAACGAGCTGTTCGACCGGCTCGTCGCGATTCCGGGAGCCCTCTCCGTGATCCACGTGGCAGGCGACGACGACTTCGTCCTCCTGGTCGCGGTGCCCAGTCCGCAGCGGCTGCGCGACCTGATCCTCGAGCACATCACGATCCATCCGGCCGTCACGAAGACGGAGACGCAGCTGGTGTTCGAGGTGCGCGACGGAGCGGGCGTGCTCGGCCCGCTGTAAGCGTCGTCACTACTGCGCGCGGACCTCGCCCGGCGTCGCCGGGGTGGGGATGCGGCCCGTTCGCATGACGCGGTCGAGCAGTGCGTCGAAGTCGGCGGCGAGCTCCTGCGCGGAGTCGCCCGGCCAGATGTGCAGCGGCTTCGCCGCGCCCTGCGCCTGCTGGAGTGACGTGCGCTCGGGCAGCTGCGGCGAGAGCACGAGCGGGCCGAACATGTCGCGCAGCTCCTTGATGCGGAACTGGTGCTCGATCGACTGCGGACGCACGCGATTCACCACGAGGCCGAGGGGCTGGAGGCGGGGGGAGAGGCCGCGGCGGATCTCTTCGATGGCTCGCAGGGCACGGTCGGCGGCGGCCACGGAGAACAGGCCCGGCTCGGTGACGACGATGACCCGGTCGCTCGCCGCCCACGCCGTGCGCGTGAGCGCGTTGAGCGAGGGAGCGCAGTCGATCAGGACGAGGTCGTAGTCGGCCTCGATCGTCGCGAGCGCCTCTTCGAGCTTCCACACGTCGCGCACGCTCGGGTGCGGACCGTCGAAGTTGATGGCGGACGGGCTGCCGATCATCACGTCGATCGTGCCGGGATGGACCTTCGCCCACCCGCTGGAGGTGATCGCCTGACGGACGACCTTCTCCTTCGGATTCGCCAGGACATCGGCCACGTTGAGGCGGCCGGCGACCTGGATGTCCATGCCGGTGGAGACGTCGGATTGGGGGTCGAGGTCGACCACGAGCGTGCGCACTCCTCGCGCGAACGCGGCGGAGGCGAGGCCCAGAGTGACGGTCGTCTTGCCGACACCGCCTTTGAGCGAGCTCACGGAGAGTACGTGCACAAGGCACTACGTTACCGTCCCCTAGGCTGTGAGCACACTCAGCCGTACCGGCGGCTGGGTTATCGGCCGGATCCTGCGCGAGGTGCGAATGTTCAAGAAGATCCTTGTTGCCAATCGAGGTGAGATCGCCATCCGGGCTTTCCGCGCGGCTTTCGAGCTCGGCGCGAGGACCGTCGCGGTGTTCCCGTTCGAGGACCGAGGGTCGCTGCACCGGCAGAAAGCAGACGAATCGTACGAGATCGGCGAGCGCGGGCATCCGGTGCGTGCATACCTCGACGTCGACGAGATCATCCGCGTCGCACTCAAGTCCGGGGCCGACGCGATCTATCCCGGCTACGGCTTCCTCTCCGAGAACCCCGAGCTCGCCGCGAAGGCCGCCGAGAACGGCATCACCTTCATCGGACCGCCCGCGAAGGTGCTCGAGATGGCGGGCAACAAGGTGACGGCGAAGGAGCACGCGGTCGCGGCGGGCGTGCCCGTGCTGCGATCGACGGATGCCTCGGACGACGTCGACGCCCTCGTCGCCCAGGCGGAGGGGATCGGCTTCCCCATCTTCGTGAAGGCCGTCGCCGGAGGCGGTGGGCGCGGGATGCGGCGCGTCGAGACCGCCGACGACCTGCCGCCCGCCATCGCCGAGGCGATGCGCGAGGCGGGCGCGGCGTTCGGCGACCCGCGCGTCTTCCTCGAACAGGCGGTCGTGCGTCCGCGGCACATCGAAGTGCAGATCCTGGCGGATGCCACCGGCGAGACGGTCCACCTCTTCGAACGCGACTGCTCGGTGCAGCGCCGCCACCAGAAGGTCATCGAGATCGCGCCCGCGCCGAACCTCGATCCCGCCATCCGCGACGCGCTCCACGCGCACGCCGTGGCGTTCGCGAAGTCGATCGGCTACGTCAACGCGGGCACCGTCGAGTTCCTGCTCGAGACCGCCGGCCCGCGCACGGGCGAGGTCGTCTTCATCGAGATGAACCCGCGCATCCAGGTCGAGCACACCGTCACCGAAGAGGTGACGGACGTCGACCTCGTGCAGTCGCAGATGCGGATCGCGGCCGGCGAGACCCTCGCCGATCTGGGCCTCCACCAGGAGAGCATCCAGCTCCGCGGCGCGGCGCTCCAGTGCCGCATCACGACGGAGGACCCCGCGCAGGGTTTCCGCCCCGACACGGGACGCATCACCACCTATCGCTCGCCCGGCGGCGCCGGCATCCGTCTCGACGGCGGCACGACCGCCGCGGGCTCGCAGATCAGCCCGCACTTCGACTCGATGCTCTCCAAGCTCACGTGCCGGGGCCGCGACTTCCCGGCGGCGGTCGCCCGCGCGAAGCGCGCGCTGGCCGAGTTCCGCATCCGCGGCGTCGCGACGAACATCCCCTTCCTGCGCGCGGTGCTCGACGAGCCCGCCTTCGTCGAGGGAGACGTCAGCACGTCGTTCATCGACGAGCGGCCGCAGCTGCTCACGAGTCATCCGTCCCGCGACCGGGCCACGAAGCTCCTCAACTGGCTGGCCGACGTCACCGTCAACCGGCCGTACGGCGAGAAGCCCATCATGGTGTCGCCGGGCAGCAAGCTGCCCGACATCGACCTCACGACGCCGATCCCCGCCGGCAACCTCGAGCGCCTGCGCGAGCTCGGTCCCGCCGGATTCGCGAAGGCCCTCCGCGACCAGACGGCGCTCGCGGTCACCGAGACGACGTACCGCGACGCGCACCAGTCGCTGCTCGCGACGCGCGTGCGCACGCGCGACCTCGTGCGGGCCGGCGCGCACGTCGCCCGGATGACGCCCGAGCTCTTGTCGATCGAGGCGTGGGGCGGTGCGACCTACGACGTCGCGCTTCGGTTCCTCGCCGAGGATCCGTGGGAGCGCCTCGAGGCGGTGCGGGAGGCGATGCCGAACATCCCGATCCAGATGCTGCTGCGCGGACGCAACACGGTCGGCTACACGCCGCGACCCGTCGAGGTGACGGATGCGTTCGTGAAGGAGGCCGCCCGCACCGGCGTCGACATCTTCCGCATCTTCGACGCACTCAACGACGTCGACCAGATGCGCCCCGCGATCAGCGCCGTGCTCGAGACGGGCACCGCGGTCGCCGAGGTCGCCGTGTGCTACACCGCCGACCTGCTCGACCCGGCCGAGCGCCTCTACACGCTCGACTACTACCTGCGCCTGGCCGAGCAGATCGTCGAGGCGGGCGCCCACATCCTCGCGATCAAAGACATGGCGGGCCTCCTGCGTCCGGCTGCCGCGGCGAAGCTCGTCACGGCGCTGCGCGAACGATTCGACCTTCCCGTGCACCTGCACACGCACGACACCGCCGGCGGCCAGCTCGCGACCCTGCTCGCGGCGAGCGCCGCGGGAGTCGACGCGGTCGATGCTGCGGCCGCTCCGCTCGCGGGCACGACGAGCCAGCCGTCGCTGTCGGCACTGGTCGCGGCGCTCGCACACACCGAGCGCGACACGGGCGTCAGCCTCCAGGCGGTGAGCGACCTGGAGCCGTACTGGGAGGCGGTGCGCCACCTGTACCGTCCGTTCGAGTCCGGTCTTCCCGGGCCCACCGGTCGCGTCTATCACCACGAGATCCCGGGCGGGCAGCTGTCGAACCTCCGCCAGCAGGCGATCGCGCTCGGTCTCGCCGACGATTTCGAGCTCATCGAGGACATGTACGCGGCGGCCGACCGCATCCTCGGGCGCATTCCGAAGGTCACGCCCTCGTCGAAGGTCGTCGGCGACCTCGCGCTCGCGCTCGTCGCGGCGAAGGCCGACCCGGCCGACTTCGAGCAGAACCCGCAGAACTACGACATCCCCGACTCGGTCGTCGGGTTCATGGCGGGTGAGCTCGGCGATCTGCCGGGCGGCTGGCCCGAGCCCTTCCGCTCGAAGGTGCTCGCCGGCCGCAGCGTCTCGATCGACATCCCGCCGCTGAGCGCCGAGGAGCAGGAAGGTCTCGCGGGCGACGCGGCCGACCGCCGCCGCACGCTCAATCGTCTCCTGTTCCCGGGACCGGCGAGGGAGTTCGAGCACAACCGCGAGACGTACGGCGACCTCTCCGCCCTCGGCACGCCGGACTACTTCTACGGCCTCAAGCCCGGCGAAGAGCACGTCGCCGAGATCGACCCCGGCGTGCAGCTCTACGTGGGTCTGGAAGCGATCGGCGAGCCCGACGACGGCGGCATCCGCACCGTCATGACGACGCTCAACGGCCAGCTGCGCCCCGTCTACGTGCGCGACCGCTCGATCAAGGTCGAGAAGGTGGCAGCCGAGAAGGCCGACACGAGCAAGCCGGGCCAGGTGGCCGCGCCGTTCTCGGGCGTCGTGACGCTCAAGGTCGAGGTCGGCGACAAGGTCACGGCCGGTCAGCCGGTCGCGTCGATCGAGGCCATGAAGATGGAGGCGGCCATCACGGCACCCGTCTCCGGCGTCGTCGAGAGGCTCGCTTTGAGCGGTGCGCAGCAGGTCGAGGCCGGTGACCTTTTGGTCGTGATCCGTCCCGCCCAGTAGCCTGGAGGGCGCGCGATCGTACGCGCGCCTGCCCGACGCCTCCTTGGAGAAGCCCGCATTGACGCCTGAGCGACAAGACCAGACCCCCGACGACGCCGAGAACGGCGTGCTGGCCGACACCGGGAGCATCAACACGACCGGCTTCGACATCCTGGGCGGATCCACCGAGCAGGTCGAGGTGAGCTTCCCGATCGCGTCAGAGGACGACGACCTGGATGACGACGTCGTCGGCGACGAAGTCGTCATCGACGCCGACCTCCTCGGCGCCGACACGGCCGAGGCCGAGATCATCGAGACGGGCGCCGTCGACACGGCGGCGGAGCACGCAGACGAGGGCGACGACGTCATCGACGCCGAGCTCGTCGACACCGGCTCGTTCGACCCGATCACGCCCGGCGGGCACCCGATCGGCGAAACTCCTGTCGGCGAGAGTGTTGCGGATGGGGGCTCGGTCGCACAGGCTGGTGTCGCGGACGAGTTGGCTGACGGGGCCGTCGCTGAGCCGGAGGTCGATGACATGCTTGATCCTGAGATCGCATCGGATGCCGACGCCGAGCGTCCCGGTGATGAGGGACAGCCCGGCGCCGAGGCCGAGGAGAACGGCCCGACGATCGAGACCGCCGATCTGGACGCGCTGATCGCGGGCGCGATCGCGGCGCACCCGCGGGGCGAGCGCGGGCGCGAGACGGGAACGGGAACCGGCGCAACGCCGACTGCGGCGGGCGAGACAGCCGAACCCTCGCGCACGCCCAGCACGCGCGCGACGCCGTCGCCGAGCCCGGCGACCCGCTGGGAGGCGCATCACCCCGGGAATCCCGAGCGTCCCGCACGCGCGGTTGAGCGCACGCCCGCGCGGTCCGACATCTCGCTCACGTCGAAGCGGCTGGGGGAGTTCGAGGCCAACCGTGAGAGCGCCGATCTGCTCACGGCCGATCGCCTGCTCGACCCGCACCAGGTCGTCAAGCCCGAGCCCGAGGGCGTGTGGCAGCACTTCATCTACACGATCTCCGGCAAGCGCATCCACCTCGGCGACAGCAAGCGCGCCCAGGCGCGCAAGGAGCTCGACCGCCGCATCGCGGCGCCGCTTCCGGGAGGAGCGCGCTTCGTGCCCGTCGTGTCGCGCAAGGGCGGCGTCGGCAAGACGACCGTCACGACGCTGCTGGGCATGGCGCTCGCCGACGCGCGCGACGACCGCATCATCGCGGTCGACGCCAACCCCGATCGCGGCACGCTCGCGGACCGCGTCTCGCGCGGGAGCGCCAAGACCGTTCGCGACCTCGTGCGCTCGCGCGGCGAGGTGAGCGGCTACGCCGACATCTCATCGATCGTCGCGCGCGACGAGACGCGCCTCGACGTACTCGCTTCCGACAGCGACCCCCGCGTGTCCGAGGCGTTCAGCGACCGCGATTACCACGACGTCGCGCGCATCGCGGCGCACTACTACTCGATCGTGCTCACCGACACCGGAACCGGCATCGTGCACTCGGTCATGAGCGCGACGCTCGACCGCGCCGACCAGCTCGTGATCGTGGCCGGCCTCAGCGTCGACGAAGCGCGTCTGGCGTCCGAGACGATCACGTGGCTCGAGACGAACGGCTACGCCGAGCGCGTGCGCAACGCCGTGGTCGTCCTGAACCACGCGCGCCCGGGCGCCCCGATCGTGCGCGCCGATGAGCTCGAGGCGCACTTCCGCTCGCGCGTGCGTGCGGTCGTGCAGATTCCGTACGACCCGCACATCGCGGCCGGGAGCGCTATCGCGTTCCGCGACCTGCAGCCGGCCACGCGCCTTGCCGCGCGCGAGCTCGCGGCGACGGTCGTCGAAGGACTCCGCGCCCTCGCGGTCGCCGCCTGATCGATGACGGTCCGGCCCATCCGCCTCTTCGGCGACCCTGTGCTCAAGGCGCCGGCGGCGCCTGTCGACGGCATCGACGAGGGCGTGCGCGCGCTCGTGCAAGATCTGCTCGACACGGTCGAGCTCCCCGGACGCGCGGGTGTCGCGGCGCCCCAGATCGGGGTGGGCACACGCGCCTTCAGCTACAACATCGACGGCGACATCGGCTACGTCCTCAACCCCGTGCTCGTCGAAGTGCGGGGCGAGCCCGAGCTCATGGGCGAGGGCTGCCTCTCGGTGCCGGGACTCTGGCATGAGACACCGCGGCACCCGTACGCGAAGGTCGTCGGCATCGACCTCGACGGCAACGAGGTCGTCATCGAGGGGGAGGGGCTCATGGCGCAGGCGCTGCAGCACGAGACCGACCACCTCGACGGCAAGCTCTACCTCGACCGACTGCCGCCCGAGACGCGGCGCGTCGCGATGCGTCAAGTCCGCGAGAGCGACTGGTTCTGACGCGATACCGGATGCGGCGACGCCGGCTCCACCGCGACATCCGCTCCGACGCGAAAGCGAGAGCGAGGGCCCGAGGCATCCGCCCCGGGCCCTCGCTCTTCGCCGTCTCGACTACTTGAGCGACACGTTCGACGTGTTGACCGGCGCCGCGTAGATCTCCTCGATCTCGTCCGCGAAGTCGGCCAGGATCACGTTGCGCTTGATGCTCATCTTGGGCGTCAGGTGACCGCTCGCCTCAGTCCACTCGGTGGAGAGGATCGTGAACTTGCGGATCGACTCGGCGCGCGAGACGCGCTTGTTCGCCTCGTCGATCGCCCGCTGCACCTCGGCGCGCACGGCGCCGTTCGCAGCGGCCTCGGCCAGCGACATGTCGGCCGGCAGCTGGTTGTTCGCCAGCCACGTCGGCAGCATCTCGGGATCGAGCGTCACGAGCGCCGAGATGAACGGCCTCTGGTCGCCGACCACGACGACCTGCCCGACGATCGGGTTGGCGCGGATCGGGTCTTCCAGCGCGGCAGGGGCGACGTTCTTGCCGCCCGCCGTGACGATGATCTCCTTCTTGCGGCCCGTGATCGTGAGGAAGCCCTCCTCGTCGAACGAGCCGAGGTCACCCGTCTTGAACCAATCGCCGTCGAACGCCGCGGCCGTCGCCTCGGGGTTGCGCCAGTACTCCTTGAAGACGTTGATGCCGCGCACCTCGATCTCGCCGTCCTCGGCGAGGCGGATGCCGACGCCCGGGAGCACCGGGCCGACCGTGCCGATCTTCGACTTCGTCGGGAGGTTGACCGTCGCCGGAGCCGTCGTCTCGGTGAGGCCGTAGCCCTCGAGGATCACGACGCCGAGGCTGTGGAAGAAGTGGCCGAGGCGCTCGCCGAGCGGTGCCGAGCCCGAGATCGCGTACACGACGTTGCCGCCCATGGCCGTGCGCAGCTTGGAGTACACCAGCTTGTCGAACAGCTTGAACTTGATGCGCGTGCCCAGCGGGACCTTGCGACCCTCCTGCTGCAGCTTCGAGTGCTCGATCGCGGTGTGCGCGGCGGCGCGGAAGATCTTGCCCTTGCCACCAGCCTCGGCCTTCTGCTCGGCTGAGTTGTACACCTTCTCGAACACGCGCGGCACCGCGAGCAGGAACGTCGGCTTGAAGGAGCCGAGCGCCGGCAGGAGTTGCTTCGTGTCGGGCTGGTGGCCCGTCTTGACACCCGCGTGGACGTTCAGGATCGAGATGAACCGTGCGAACACATGGGCCGTCGTGATGAACAGCAGCGTCGACGCACCCGGGTACTCGACGACCTCGCGCAGGGCCTTCGCGGAGTTGCGCGACAGCTCGACGAAGTTGCTGTGCGTGAGGACGCAGCCCTTCGGGCGGCCGGTCGACCCGGACGTGTAGATCAGCGTCGCGATGTCGGAGCCGTTCGCGATGTTGCGGCGCCGCTCGATCTCTTCGTCGGTGACGTCCTTGCCCTGCTCGATGAGCTTGTCGAGGTCGCCGCGGTGCATCTCCCACACGGAGCGGATGAGCGGCACGTCGGCGCGCACCTCGTCGAGGCGCGCCGCATGGTCGGGGGACTCGACGATGCATGCGACGGCACCCGAGTCGGTGAGGATCCACTGGATCTGCGAAGCGGAGCTCGTCTCGTAGATCGGCACCATGACCGCGCCCGCGAAGAAGAGCGCGAAGTCGACGAGCGTCCAGTCGTAGGTCGTGCGCGCGACGAAGCCGACCTTGTCGCCGGGCTCGATGCCCGCCGCGACGAAGCCCTTCGCGAGCGCGATGACCTGGCGGTGGAACTCGGCCGTGGTGATGTCACGCCAGCCCTCGCCTTCGGGGACGGCGAACAGCGCCCGGTCGGGCGTCGCCTTCAGACGTTCGACGAGAAGGTCAGTGACGTTCGCCTGTGGATCGGCGGGGACGATCGCTGGGACTTCGAATTGGACCACGGCAGCTCCTTCGGTACCGGCAATGAAATGTTCGGGTGAATGGGACGAGTTTAGTCGCCCATGCTGTGCACGACATGCGCTTGTGGAAGGTGACATGCGGGGCCGGTTTCGAGCGGCCTCGCGCGGATAGACTTCAAGGCGCCGTCGCGAGCGCGTCGGCTGAAAGGACACTGGTGCTCAACGTCGGGATCGACATCGGCGGGACGAAGATCGCCGGAGGCGTCGTCGACGCCGACGGCGCGATCCTCGAGAAGGTCCGCGTCGAGACGCCCGCCGACACGGGGGCGCTTGCGAGCGCGGTCGCCGACATGGCGAATCACTTCATCGAGCACCACGACGTGTCCGCCGTCGGCGTCGCCGCGGCCGGGTTCATCGACAAGACGCACTCGGTGGTCATCCACGCCCCGAACATCGCGTGGCACGACTACCCGCTGCGCGAGATCCTCCAGCGCGACATCCCGCTTCCCGTCTCGATCGAGAACGACGCGAACGCGGCAGGCTGGGCGGAGTTCCGATTCGGCGCCGGGCGCGACGTCGACGACATGGTCATGCTCACGCTCGGCACGGGAGTGGGCGGCGCCGTCATGGTCGACGGCGAGCTGTTCCGGGGCGGTCACGGCATCGCGGGCGAGCTGGGTCACGTCCGCTTCATCCGCGACGGGCTCCCGTGCGGATGCGGGCAGAACGGATGCCTCGAGCAGTACGCCTCCGGACGCGCACTGCAGCGCGAGGCGAACGCGATCGCCGACGAGGGCAGCGAGCGGGGGAGAGCCCTCGCGGAGCTGCGCGAGCAGAAGGGCTCGATCTCGGGCCCCGCGGTCTCACGCCTCGTGCTCGCGGGAGACGAAGGGGCACGCGAGGCGCTGCTGCGGGTCGCGACTGCGCTCGGCGAGGCGTGCGGCGGATTCCAGGCCGTCCTCGACCCTGAGCTGTTCGTGATCGGCGGGGGCGTCGCCCAACTCGGCGAGACGCTGCTCGAGCCCGTGCGCCTCGCGTACGAGACGGCCCTGCCCGGCTACGGCGACCGACCCGTCGCGGAGTTCGCGATCGCGAGGCTCGGCAACGACGCGGGCCTCATCGGGGCCGCGGATCTCGCGGGGCGCGAGGTGTAGCGATGTTCTACTGGCTGATGAAGTACGTGGTGATCGGACCGATCGTCAAGGCGATCTTCCGCCCGTGGATCATCGGTCGCCGCAACATCCCGTCCGAGGGCGCTGCGATCCTCGCGAGCAACCACCTGTCGTTCGTGGACTCGATCTTCCTGCCGCTCATGATCGACCGACCCGTCGCGTTCCTCGCCAAGAGCGACTACTTCACCGGGCGGGGCATCAAAGGCTGGGCCACGCGCATGTTCTTCAAGGCGACGGGCCAGCTGCCGATCGACCGCTCGGGCGGCCAGGCATCCGAGGCCTCGCTCAACACCGGCCTGCAGGTGCTCGGGCGGGGCGACCTGCTGGGCATCTACCCGGAGGGCACGCGCAGCCCCGACGGCAAGCTCTACCGCGGCCGCACGGGCATCGCGCGCATGGCGCTCGAGGCGCACGTGCCGGTCATCCCGGTGGTCATGGTCGACACCGACACGATGATGCCGATCGGCACGCGCATCCCGCGCGTCGTGCGAGTGGGTGTGGTGATCGGCGAACCCCTCGACTTCTCGCGGTTCGCGGGGATGGAGGGCGACCGCTACATCCTGCGGTCGGTCACCGACGAGATCATGGTGGCCCTCCAGCGGCTCGGCGAGCAGGAGTACGAGGACGTCTACGCCTCGACGGTCAAGGACCGGCTCAAGAAGCCGTCGAAGGACGGGTCGAAGGCGGATGCCGCGTCCTGACGCGCAGCACTCCCGCCAGGCGGTGACGGACGGAGCTGGTGCGCACCGCGCGCCGATACAATTGGCGGATGCTCCAGCACCTCGACGCCCTCGACCACTGGCGGACTCTGCCCATCAAGCAGCAGCCCGTGTGGCCCGACGCCGAGGCGGTGGCCGCGGCATCCGCTGAGCTCGCCACCCTCCCGCCCCTCGTCTTCGCGGGCGAGGTCGACCAGCTGCGCGACAAGCTCGCGCGCGCGGCGGCGGGCAAGGCGTTCCTCCTGCAGGGCGGCGACTGCGCCGAGACGTTCGCGGGGGCCACCGCCGACCAGATCCGCAACCGCATCAAGACCGTGCTGCAGATGGCGGTCGTGCTGACGTATGGCGCGTCGATGCCGGTCGTGAAGATGGGGCGCATGGCGGGGCAGTTCGCCAAGCCGCGCTCGAGCGACACCGAGACGCGCGGCGACGTGACGCTTCCCGCGTACCGCGGCGACATCGTCAACGGCTACGACTTCACCGAGAAGTCGCGCGAGGCCGACCCGTCGCGGCTGCTGAAGGGCTACCACACCGCCGCTTCGACCATCAACCTCATCCGCGCCTTCACGCAGGGCGGTTTCGCCGACCTGCGCGAGGTGCACTCGTGGAACAAGGGCTTCGCGCAGAACCCGGCGAACGCGCGGTACGAGCGCCTCGCGAACGAGATCGACCGTGCGATCAAGTTCATGGAGGCGGCAGGTGCCGACTTCGACGAGCTCAAGCGCGTCGAGTTCTACACGGGCCACGAGGGCCTGCTGATGGACTACGAGCGTCCGCTCACGCGCATCGACTCGCGCACGGGCACGCCGTACAACACGTCGGCGCACTTCCTGTGGATCGGCGAGCGCACGCGCGACCTCGACGGCGCGCACGTCGACTACTTCTCGAAGATCCGCAACCCGATCGGCGTGAAGCTCGGCCCCACCACGACGCCCGAGACGGTGCTCGCCCTCATCGACAAGCTCGACCCCGAGCGCGAGCCGGGCCGCCTCACGTTCATCACGCGCATGGGCGCCGGCAAGATCCGCGACGCGCTGCCGCCGCTGCTCCAGGCCGTGAAGGACTCGGGCGCGGAGCCGCTGTGGGTCACCGACCCGATGCACGGCAACGGCATCACGACCCCGACGGGCTACAAGACGCGTCGCTTCGACGACGTCGTCGACGAGGTGCGCGGCTTCTTCGAGGCGCACCGCGCGGTCGGGACGTTCCCGGGCGGCATCCACGTCGAGCTCACCGGCGACGACGTCACCGAGTGTCTCGGCGGCTCCGAGATGATCGACGAAGAGACGCTCGCGACGCGCTACGAGTCGCTGTGCGACCCGCGACTGAACCACATGCAGTCGCTCGAGCTCGCGTTTCTGGTGGCCGAGGAGCTCGAGAACCACAAGCGGTGACCGACGGATGCCTCGGCCGAAGCATCCGTGGCGCCCGTGTCAGCCCGACGCCGTGATCTGCAGGTAGACGCGCGTACCCTTGACGCGCATCTCGCCGGGAGCGGGGTCGGTTCCGGTCACGCGCGTGAGCGAGTTCGGGAACGCCGCCCAGAACACGGCGTAGTCCACCTGGAACCCGGCGCCCTCGAGTGTCGCGATCGCCTCGTCGCGCGTGAGATCCTGCACGTCCGGGATCGGGAACAGCGGCGGGCCCGTCGAGACGACGAGCGTCACGGTGTCGCCGGGACGCAGCCAGCCGCCGTCCTCGCGGCCGAGGACGCGGATGACATCGCCCGCCGCGATCTCCTCGCTCGTCTCGGTCTGAGACTCCTCTGCCACCAGGAGGCGCACACCCTCGAGCGTGCGGCGGGCGGAGTCCTCGCTCTCGCCGACCACGTCGGGAACGGGCCCGAGTGACACCCACAGCGTCGCGCCATCGCCCTCGTGGGCCGTGCAGCCCTCACCGCACGCGTACGGCTCGCCCACGCGCGGATTGAGCATCGTCCCGACGACGGCGCCTTGGGGAGCGCCGGTGAAGAACTCCTCGTTCTCCTCGTCCGGCGTGATCCCGAGATCCTCGAGGATTCTTCGCGCGTCGGTCTCGGTGAGGTCGATGAGCCGTTCCACGGTGACCTCCGCCGGCCCGAGCGACACGATCACGCGGACCTCGGATTCCTTCTCGACGCGCGCCCCCACGGGTGGCTCGCTGCGGATCACGAGTCCAGGGTCGACGTCGAGGCTGTTCTCGCCCTCTTCGATTGCGACGAGCGACTCGGCGGCGAGGAGCTGCTCCGCCTCGGCGAACGTGCGGCCTGTGACGTCGGGCACCGCGACGAGCGATCCGGGGCCCGACCCGAACCACCACCCGGTCGCGCCGGCGAGCCCGGCGAGGAGCAGGACGAGCGCGATGAGCCAGCCGCCCTTCGCGGCGCGGCGCTTGGTGGCACGGCGCAGGCGTGTCGCGTTGTCGACGGTCTCGACGGGGCTGGTCGTGTGCCCGGTCGTCGAGGGGAGCACCGCGGTGAGCTCACCCGAGTCGATGACATCGTCGGCGATCACGCCGGTCGCCGCCGAGCGCGTGGTGGTCTGCGGTGTGATGCCGAGCTCGCGCTCGATCTCGCGCAGCCGGTCGAGCATGACCTGCGCGTCGGTGGGGCGGTCGTCAGGCGTCTTCTCGGTCGCCCACAGCACGAGCTCGTCGAGCTGCTCGGGCACGCCGGGATTCTTGACGCTGGGGCGCGGCACCGAGTCGGTCGCGTGCTGGTACGCGATCTGCATCGGCTGCTCGCCCTTGTACGGCTGCTCGCCGGTGAGCATCTCGTAGAGCATGATGCCGAGCGCGTAGATGTCGCTGCGGGCGTCGGCGGTGCCGCGCGTCACGAGCTCGGGCGCGAGGTAGGCGATCGTGCCGAGCAGCTGCGATCCGGTCGCGGTGTTCGCGGTCGTCGCGCGGGCGAGCCCGAAGTCGCCGATCTTGATGCGGCCGTCCTCCGCGAGAAGCACGTTCTCGGGCTTGACGTCGCGGTGCACGATGCCCGCGCGGTGGGCGGCGGCCAGGCCCGACAGCACCGCGTCCATGACCGAGATCGTCTGGGGCACCGTGAGACGCCGCTGCTCGCGGAGCAGCTCGCGCAGGGTGATGCCCGGCAGGTACTCCATGACGAGGTACGCCATCTCGCCGTCCTGGCCCTGGTCGAACACGTTGACGACGTGCGGATCGGCGAGGCGGGCGGCGGCACGAGCCTCCTGGATGAACCGGCTCTGGAAGACGGTGTCGTCGCTCAGGTGGCTGTGCATGACCTTCAGCGCGACGCGGCGCTCGAGCCGCAGGTCGGTGGCGACGTAGACCGTCGCCATGCCGCCGCGCGCGATGCGCGCGCGAACCCGGTATCGACCGTCGACGAGACGGCCGATCAGCGGGTCCACCTGCTGGCTCGTGCTCACGGGAGAAGTCTACGGACGCCGTGAGAGCAGCCCGGGCAGCGGCGCACCCGCGCGACCGTCAGCCGAGGGCCGCGAGCCAGGCGTGAGCGGGCTGCTCCCACCTCGCATAACGATCCGGATACGCCGATGCCTGCACCGCCTGCGCCGCCTGCGCGAAGCTCATGCCCTCCCACCCGGGGATGTCGAGCAGTCCGCGCGTGCGCGTTCCGTTGGGATCGCCCGGACCTCCGAAGAACGCGCGTGTGGCCCGTGCGGGATCGAGCACCTCCGCTGCGGTGCCCCATCCGGCGCTCGGCCGCTGCTGGAACAGACCGAGCGAGTCCCGGTCGCCCCAGTCGAGATTGCGCAGCCACGACTCCTGCATCGCGGCGCCGAGCGCGATCGCGATGCCGCGGTCGGGCACGCCCAGCTCGCGACCGATCCGGATGATGAGCTGCGCGTTGGCGACCTGCTCCGCATCGAGGCCGGGCACGGCCGGCGCCGCCGTCGGGATCGTGATGATCTGGCCCGGGTAGATGATGCTCGACCAGGTGAGACCGTTGGCCGACAGCACGGATGCCGTCGACACTCCGTGCCGCCGGGCGATCGCCGAGATGGTGTCGCCTGCCTGGATCGTGTACGACGTGCCCGGCCGTGCGGGTGCGGGCGCCGGAGTGGGCGCGGGAGCGGGGGAGGGAGCCGCGGTGGCTGTCGATCCGCCCGCGGGGATCTTCACGACCTGGCCGGGGTAGATGATGCTCGACCAGCTGAGGCCGTTCGCCGCGAGCACCGCGGTCGTCGAGACGCCGTGCCGCCGTGCGATCGCGGAGATCGTGTCGCCCGCGCGAACCGTGTAGGTCGTGCCCGACGGCGCGGGGGCCGGGGCGGGGGCGGATGCCGCGCCCGACGTCAGCCGCAGCACTTGGCCGGGGTAGATGATGCTCGACCAGCCGAGACCGTTGATCGCGAGCACATCCGCCGTTCGCAGGCCGTGGCGCGCCGCGATGGCGCTCACCGTGTCGCCGCGCTGGACGACGTACGTCTCCGGGACCCCGTTCGAGGCGGGAGCGGGAGCGGAAGCGGCGGCTGCGGGAGCCGCGGGCAGGCGCACCGCGGCGGGAGCCGCGACGGCGGTCATGCCCGCGGGCCGTGCAGGACCGAGGCCCCCTGCTTCGACGGGGTCGAGGTGCGGCATCCGCGTCGGCGTCTCCGCCCTCGTCTCGGCGGCCTGCGCGGGCGCGGCCGAGAGCACCATGGCGATGGAGCCCGCTATCGCGGCGCCGCCCGCCGCGGCGCGGCGTCGGCGGAGCGCGGCGCGGCCCTCCGGAAAAGCTGTCGAACCATTCTCCTGTCGCAAGAGATCCCCCCTCTGTCGACTTGGAAAACGCTGTCACGAATGGGAACAGGTGTCAACAGGTGTGCTCTCACGTGACGGTTGTGAACAATGTGACGAATGTGGCAGGAGCAGCCCCGCCACGTGGATGAGATAGTTGCTTCGTGACCGCAGATTCCGTGCCGCGCATCGAGACCGATTGGCTGACGCTTCCCGAACTCGTCGAGGTCCTGGGCGAGCCGCTCGGGCGCGTTCATCGCCTCCTGGACGAATCGCATCTCATCGGCTCGCGCCGTCACGGGCCGCTCAAAGTGCCGTCGGTCTTCATCGTCGACGGTCGTCCGCTCTCGTCGCTGCGGGGAACCGTGATCGTGCTTCACGATGCCGGATTCTCCGACGACGAGGTGATCGACTGGCTCCTCACGAGTGAGGACTCGATCGGGACGGCTCCCATCGAGGCGCTCCGCGCCGGACGCAAGAGCGAGGTGCGGCGGGTCGCGCAGGCTCTCGCGTAATCAGCGCGTACGCACGGTCGCGGCGCGCGCGAGATCGCGCAGCTCGCCGACGGCGGTGTTCCCGAGGCGCGCGCCCGACAGCGCGCGGTCGGCGTCGCGCGCGTAATCCGCGATGAGCTGCTCCACGCGGTCGAGCGCACCGCTGTCGACGATCGTGCGCTGGAGCGACGCGATCTGGTCGTCGTCGAGCCCCGGATCTCCGATGAGCTCGTCGACGATCCTGCGCGCCGACGGCGGAAGCGCCGCGCGCGCGTACGCGATGAGCACGGTGCGCTTGCCCTCGCGCAGGTCGTCGCCGGAGGGCTTGCCCGTCTCGGCACTGTCGCCGAAGACGCCGAGCACATCGTCGCGCAGCTGGAACGCCATGCCGAGCGGATGCCCGAACGCCGCCAGGGCCGCGCGCTGGGCGTCGTCGCCGCCGGCGATCGCCGCCCCGATGACGAGGGGCTGCTGAACGCTGTAGCGCGCGGATTTGAAGGAGGCGACACGCAGGGCGCGGTCGGCGTGACGGTCGTCGGGCTCGCTCGCGTAGGCCGACTCCTCGGCGATGTCGAGGAACTGCCCCATCGTGACGTCACGTCGCATGGTGGCGTACTCCGCGCGGGCGCGGGCGGCACGCGCGGCCTCGAGCTGCGCGAGCGCTTCTTCGAAGAGGTCGTCGCTCCACGCGACGAGCAGATCCCCGAGCAGCACGGCGGCCGAGCGACCGAAGGCCGCGGCGTCGCCGGTCCACCCCGCGTCGCGGTGCGCACGCTCGAGGGCGCGGTGTGCGGACGGGCGCCCTCGGCGCGTGTCGGAGTTGTCGATGAGGTCGTCGTGCACGAGGGCGGCAGCGTGGAAGACCTCGAGCGCGGCCGCAGCGGTCGTCGCGGCATCCGTGATCTCGGACGCCGAGGAAGACGAGACGGATGCCTCCTCCACTGCCCTCCACCCGGCGATGCAGAAGCGCCCGCGGAGCCCTTTTCCGCCTCGCAGGGTCGACGCGGCGACGTCGACGAGGAGGGCCGCTTCGTCGCCCATCCGCGCGGTGCTCGAGCGCTGACCCGTGACGAAGGTGTCGAGTCGCTGGGAAACCGCCTCGACCGGGTCGCTCTGGGGTGACACGGGCCTAGCCTAGTGATCCCAGCGCCGCGTAGAATCGACGCCATAGAGCCCAAAGAGGGGGATGCATGCCACTCTCCGAACAGGAGCAGCGTCTGCTCGACGAGATGGAACGCCATCTCATGCGCAACGACGCCGATGTCGTGAGCGCGCGCGGAGGCGGCCGTTCCCTGAGCTATCGCAACATCGTGCTGGGCACCGTCCTGGTGCTCATCGGACTCGGCGGCCTCATCGCCGGAGTCTCGGTTCCGCTCGTCATCGTGGGCGTGATCGGATTCGTCGTCATGCTGGGGGGCGTCATCCTCGCGGTGACTCCGACCCGGGGCGGAGGAGCGACCACCGCCACCGCCGGACCGGCCCATGAGCGCAAGCCGAAGTCGTCGTCGTCCTTCATGGACCGGATGAACGACCGCTGGGACCGCCGGCAGGGGGAACGCTGATCCGCAACCGCTGAAACCGCATCCGAGCACCGACCCATGAGGTCGGTGCTTTTTTTGTGCCTCCGCAGGCCTTTCCTCCGCTCCCTCGGCGCGCCGGGGTGCGTGTGGGTTACGAAGTGGAGGGAAGTGGAGTAAAGTGGCGGACAACCTGGTGGGGGCCGGACGTGAGGGGGTGAAGTGTCGATGCTTCTTGGCACGCACACTCCCAAGCTCGACGACAAAGGGCGCGTCATCCTCCCCGCCAAGTTCCGCGACGACCTCGGCTCGGGAGTCGTGGTCACCCGGGGGCAGGAGCGCTGCCTGTACGTGTTCAGCAGCGAGGAGTTCGAGCGGATCCACGAGCGCATCCGCGAGGCCCCGCTCTCGAACAAGCAGGCCCGCGACTTCCTCCGCATGTTCCTCTCGGGCGCGAGCGCCGAGAAGCCCGACAGCCAGAACCGCATAACGATCCCCCCTCCGCTGCGCGCCTACGCAGGCCTCGAGCGCGACCTCGTCGTCACCGGCGTGGGCGCACACGCCGAGATCTGGAACGCCGATGCGTGGAACGCCTACCTCGAAGGCAACGAAGGGACCTACGCCGAGATGGAGCAGGAGGTGATCCCGGGCCTGTTCTGAAGGCCCTCGGTCCTGACTCCCAGCCGCTGCCGCCCTGGCGCACCTTCCCCGGTGCCAGGTCGAAGCGGATGGGGATCAGGGCCGAGGGACGAGGCCGTCCGACATCATGGACCTCCGCGACATCCACACCCCCGTCATGCTCGAGCGCTGCATCGAGCTGCTCGCGCCCGCCCTCGAGGGTCCCGACGCGGTGCTCGTCGACGCCACGCTCGGGATGGGCGGTCACACCGAGGCCTTCCTCGACCGGTTCCCGGCGCTCCACGTCATCGGCCTCGACCGCGACACGGAGGCGCTGCGCATCGCGGGCGATCGCCTGGCCCCCTTCGGCGATCGCGTCACACTCGTGCACACGGTGTACGACGGCATCGCCGACGCGGTCGCCTCGACGGGCCGCAGTGACGTGAACGGCATCCTGTTCGACCTCGGCGTCTCGTCGCTCCAGCTCGACGAGGCGGAGCGGGGCTTCGCCTACGCGCAGGACGCGCCGCTGGACATGCGCATGGACCAGTCGTCCGGGACGACGGCCGCCGACATCCTCGCCACGTACAGCGAGGGTGAGCTGCGGCGCATCTTCGAGCGCTACGGCGAGGAGAAGCTCTCGGCCCGCTACGCGCGAGCCATCGTGGCCGCGCGCGCCGAGGCCCCGATCGAGCGATCGGGGCGACTCGTCGAGATCCTCACGAAGGCGACGCCGTACTCGGCGCAGCGGACGGGGCATCCGGCCAAACGCGTGTTCCAGGCACTGCGCATAGAGGTCAATCGCGAGCTGTCCGTGCTCGAGCGGGCGATCCCCGCGGCGCTGAACATGCTCGCCGTAGGCGGTCGGATCGTCGTGCTCTCGTACCAGTCGCTCGAGGACCGCCTCGTCAAGCGCGCGCTCGCCGAGGCATCCGCGTCGACGGCGCCCCCCGGCCTTCCCGTCGAGCTGCCCGAGCACGCTCCGCGCTTCCGGCTCCTCGTGAGGGGCGCCGAGCAGGCGACAGAAGAGGAGCGGGCGCGCAACCCGCGCGCGACGCCCGTGCGTCTGCGCGCCGCCGAGCGGATCCGACCCGACCACGCGAAGGAGGCGAACGCATGAACGCCGCGCCCAGCGCCGAGATCCTCGGCATGACGCCGGCCGCCGCGGCGGTCGCCGCCGCAGCGCCGCTGCCCGAACGGCAGTCGCCCGGCCGTCGCCTGCACGTCGTCGACACGCCTGCCCGGCGCCGCCGTCGCCCGAAGCTCGTCTACGGCATCGTCGCGGTGATCGGCGCGCTCGCGATCGGCGCCGCCCAGATGGTCCTGTCGATCCTCATGACACAGGGCTCGTACGAGCTGTCGAAGCTCAACGAGGAGCAGCGGGCGCTCACGTACCAGAAGCAGATCCTGGAGGACGACATCGCGGGCCTGAGCTCGCCGCAGTTCCTCGCCGCGAACGCGACGGCGCTCGGCATGGTGATCGACGAAGCGCCGTCCTACCTGCGCCTGAGCGACGGCGCGCTGCTCGGACCGGGACAGGTGTCGTTCGGCAGGTCGTCGATCGACGCGCTCGGGCGCGCCGCCGTGCCGAACGCGCTCGTCGAGGACACACCGCTGGTCACCGACCCGGACGCGACGATCGAAGGACGCACGGTGGTCGAGACGGATGCCGGCACCGACGCCGGCGACGGCGGAGTCGTGAACACCCCGCCCGCGCTGACCGACGGCCTGCCCATCCCGGAGACACACTGAGCACATGACGACGAAAGCCACACGCAGCCCGCGCCGGCGGACCGTCGTCGCACTCGCCGTCGTCCTCGCCGTGCTCGCCGGGTTCATCGTGCGCCTGGTCGACATCCAGGTCGTGAACGCCGACGACCACATCGCCGACTCGATGGACCGCGCGCTCGCAGGCGCGCGCACGCTGTACGGCGAGCGCGGATCGATCGTGGACGCGACGGGACAGCCGCTCGCGGGGAGCATCATGCTCTACGACGCGCAGCTCGACCCGTCGAACGTGCGCACGATCAAGCGAAAGGACGCCGACGGCAACACCGTCGAGATCACGTGGGAGCAGTCCTCCGCGCAGATCGCCGAGATCACGGGGCAGACCCCCGAAGAGGTGCGCAAGGTCGTCGAGGACGCGCTCGCCGAGAACCCGAACTCGCAGTACGCGCGCCTCGCGAAGGGGCTCACGACGGAGCAGTACCGCAAGCTCGCCGACCTCGGCATCCCGTTCCTGTACTTCGACCCGCACCCCGCCCGGGCGTATCCGGACGGCGCCGTCGCCGGCAACCTCGTCGGGTTCGTCGGTCTCGACGGCGACCCGCTCGCGGGCCTCGAGCTCAGCGAGGACGACTGCCTGTCCGCACACGACGGCCGCGTGACGTATCAGCGCGGGGCGGACGGGGTCGTCATCCCCGGCACGGAGAAGCGAGAGGACGCCGTCGACGGCGGGACGCTGCAGCTCACGATCAACCGCGATCTGCAGTGGTTCCTGCAGCAGCTCATCGCCGAGCAGGTGCAGGACATGGGCGCGCAGAGCGGCTCGATCATGGTGGCCGAGGTCGAGACGGGCAAGATCCGCGCGATCGCCGAGTACCCGACGGTCGACCCGAACGACGTCGACGCGTCACCGGAGGCCGACCGCGGCAGCCGCGCATTCGTGAACTGGTTCGAGCCGGGCTCGACGTTCAAGTCGCTCACCGCCGCGACCGTCATCGACGCGGGCGGGCAGTCGCCGCTTTCGACCGTCATCGCGTCGAGCGACGAGCGCTTCCCGAACGGCGCGCGCGTCCGCGACGCGTTCGCGCACCCGGCCTACGAGTACACCCTCGCGGGCGTGCTCATCGACTCGTCGAACGCGGGCATCTCCAAGTTCAGCGAGAAGGTCGACCCGCAGACCCGGTACGAGTACCTGAAGAAGTTCGGCATCGGCGAGGGCAGCGCCGTCGGCTTCGCGGGGGAGCAGCACGGCCTGCTGCGCCCCGCGTCGGAGTGGGACCGGCAGACGGTCTACAACACGTCGTACGGCCAGGGTGTGACGACGACCCTGCCGGAGCTGGTCGGGGCGTACGCGGGGCTGGTGAACGACGGCATCCGGATGCCCCTCTCGATCGTCGAGTCGTGCACGAAGGCCGACGGGACCGTCGTGGAGCCCGATCTTCCCGCGCCGACGCAGGTCGTGAGCGAGCAGACGTCCGCTCAGATGCGGACGATCCTCGAGAACGTCGCGCTCCAGGCGAACTACGCGAGGCAGGTCGAGATCCCGGGCTACCGGATCGGCGTCAAGACGGGAACGGGTGAGAAGTCCGACGGGAACGGTCGCTACAAGGCGGGCTCGTACTTCACGACGATGATCGGGTTCGCCCCGGCCGACGATCCCCAGTTCGTCGTCGCGGTCACCCTCGACGAGCCCACCAGGATAAAGTCGTCTGGTGCCAACGCCCCCGCTTTCCAGAAGGCGATGACACAGGTGCTGAAGACGTACCGTGTGATGCCGGCGACGGAGGCAGCCGAGGTGCTCCCGAAGTTCGGGTGAGCGTCCGCATCCGGAGAAGACATGATCAGCCTGACCCTCGACGAGCTTGCCCGCGCCGTCTCGGGGACCCTTCGATTCGCCGAAGGCGACACCGCCGAAACCACCGTCTCAGGGACGGTCGACACCGATTCGAGGCTCATCGAGCCCGGCGACATCTTCGTCGCCAAGCCCGGTGAGACCACAGACGGACACCTGTTCGTCGGCGCCGCCGTCGAGCGCGGCGCCGTGCTCGCGATCGTCGAGCACGAGGTCGACGTCCCCGTGTCCCAGGTGATCGTCGCGGACGCCGTGGCGGCGCTCGCCGACCTCGCACGCGAGGTCGTGGCGCGGGTGCGCGCCGGCGGCGACATGCGGGTCGTCGGCATCACCGGCTCGAACGGCAAGACGACGACGAAGAACATGCTCGCGCGCATCCTGCAGGACGAGGGCGAGACCGTCGCGCCGCGAGCGTCGTTCAACAACGAGGTCGGGGCGCCGCTGACGATGCTGCGCGTCACGCACGACACGAAGTTCCTCGTGAACGAGTTCGGTGCGAGCGCGCCCGGTGAGATCGCACGGCTCGCGGGTCTCGTCGAGCCCGATGTCGCGGTCGTGCTGATGGTCGGCCTCGCGCACGCCGGCGGGTTCGGCGGCATCGAGACGACGGTCGAGGCGAAGTCCGAGCTCGTGCGGGCGATGCGCCCGGGCGGTATCGCGGTGCTCAACGCCGACGACGCGCGCGTCGCGGGCATGGCGCCGATCGCAGCCGAGAAGGGCGCGCGCGTGCGCTGGTTCGGCCGCGGCGAGGCCGCCGATGTGCGCGCCCAGGACGTCGAGGTGACGCCCGACGGCACGCGCTCGACCGTCGTGGTCGACGGCGAGCGGCATGAGCTGCGGCTCAAGGTGCTCGGCGAGCACCACGTCATGAACGCGCTCGCCGCGATCGCGACCGCGACGGCGCTCGGGGTCTCGCCGGCCGACAGCGTCGCGCGGCTCGAGACGCTCGAGCTCGCCGAGCGCTGGCGCATGCAGCCGCTCGGCTCGGACCGCGTGCGCATCATCAACGACGCCTACAACGCGAGCCCGGACTCTATGGCGGCGGCCCTGCGCACGCTCGCGCAGATCACGCGACCCGGCGAGCGCATGGTCGCGGTCCTCGGCGCGATGAGCGAGCTGGGCGAGTTCGCAGGGGAGGAGCACGACCGCATCGGCGAGCTCGCCGTGCGGCTGCGGATCCCGCGCATCGTGATCGTCGGTCCAGAGGCGCGGCGCATGTACCTCGCCGCGGTCGGCGAGGGGTCGTGGTCCGACGAGGCCGTCTTCTTCGAGACCGCCGACGAGGCGTACGACTACCTCATGGGCGAGCTGCGCGACGGCGATCGCGTCCTGGTGAAGTCGTCGAACTCGGCGGGCCTCCGGTTCCTGGGCGATCGTCTGGGAGAATCGTTCTCGTGAGATCACTCCTGACAGCGGCGGCGATCTCGCTCGCGTTCACGCTCTTCCTGACGCCCGTGTTCCTGCGGCTGTTCCGCAAGTGGGGCTGGGGCCAGGTCATCCGCACCCCCGAAGACATCCACAACCCGAGCCACGGCGCCAAGCGCGGCACGCCCACCATGGGCGGCACGATCTTCATCGTCGGGACGATCGTCGGATACCTCGTCGGCGGTTACACGGGCAACAACCCGCCCACCATCTCGGGTCTGCTCGTCCTGTGGATGATGGTCGGCTTCGGCGTCGTCGGCTTCATCGACGACTTCATGAAGGTGCGCCGCCAGCGCAGCCTCGGCCTGACCGGCTGGCGCAAGATCGTGGGCCAAGTGCTCGTCGCGGTGCCGTTCGCGGTCACGGCGCTGAACTTCCCGAGCCCGATGGGCCAGACCCCCGCGTCGCCGTACGTGTCGCTGTTCCGCGACATCCCCGTTCTCTCGTTCATGGCCCTCGGCGCCGTCGCCGGTTGGATCCTCTACACGCTGTGGATCACGTTCATCGGCGTCGCCTTCTCGAACGGCGTCAACGTCACCGACGGACTCGACGGCCTCGCCGCGGGCGCGTCGATCTTCGTCGTCGGCGCGTACAGCCTCATCGCGTTCTGGCAGTTCAACCAGGCCTGCTGGGGCGGCGAGACGCTGAACGACGCGGTGCGCGACGCCTGTTACCAGACCCGCGATCCGTTCGACCTCGCGATCGTGTCGGCGTCGTTCGTGGGCGCGATGCTCGGCTTCCTGTGGTGGAACGCTCCGAAGGCCAAGGTCTTCATGGGCGACGTCGGCTCGATGGCGATCGGCGGCGTCATCGCCGCGATGTGCATCCTGACGCGCACCGAGCTGCTCTCGGTGCTCGTCGCCGGCGTCTACGTGATCGCGCCCGGGTCGGTCGTGCTCCAGCGGCTGTACTTCAAGCTGACGCGCGGCAAGCGCCTGTTCCTCATGAGCCCGCTGCATCACCACCTCGAGATGCGCGGATGGCCCGAGATCACGATCGTCGTGCGCATGTGGATCATCGCGGGCATGCTCGCGATCGCCGGTATCGGACTCTTCTACGTCGAATGGCTCACGCGCACATGAGCCGTCTCGACGAGCTCACGAGCTGGCACGCCGATTGGAAGGGCCTCCGCGCCGCCGTGCTCGGGATGTCGGTGACCGGCTTCTCGGTCGCCGACACCCTCGCCGAGCTGGGCGCCGAGGTGCTTGTCGTGTCCGAGTCGGCCGACGAGGAGTACGCGCGGCTGCTGCCCGTCATCGGCGCGCGGTCGTCGATCGGCCCGCTCGACCCCGTGCCGGCCGACCTCATCGACTTCGCCCCCGAGGTGATCGTCGCCTCGCCGGGGTTCGCGCCGCGGCATCCGGTCATCGCCTGGGCGCAGGAGAGGGGCATCGCCCTGTGGGGCGACATCGAGCTGGCGTGGCGCGTGCGCGACAAGGTCGTACGGCCGGACGGCACTCCGGCCGACTGGGTGCTCGTGACCGGCACCAACGGCAAGACGACGACGACCCGGCTGACCGCGACGATGCTCGTGGCGGGCGGACTCCGGGCGGCCCCCGTCGGCAACATCGGCACGCCGGTGCTCGACGCGGTGCGCGACCCGTCGGGCTTCGACGCACTCGTGGTCGAGCTGTCGAGCCACCAGCTGTGGTACCTCGGGCTGCAGAGCGGCCCCGACCCTGTGTCGCCGCACGCGGCGGTGTGCCTCAACCTCGCCGACGACCACCTCGAATGGCACGGCACGTTCGAGTCGTACCGTGACGCGAAGGCGCACGTGTACGACAACACGCGCGTCGCATGCGTCTACAACAAGGCGGACGAGGCGACGCGCCGCATGGTCGAGGACGCCGACGTCGTCGAGGGTGCGCGTGCGATCGGCTTCGACCTCGGGGTTCCCGGCCCGAGCGACATGGGCGTGATCGAGGGGATCCTCGTCGACCGCGCCTTCCTCGAGGACCGCCGCACGAGTGCGCTCGAGCTGACCACGGTCGCGGAACTCGCAGAGGACGGCCTCTCGGCACCGCACGTAGTCGCGAACATCCTCGCGGCGGCCGCCCTGGCCCGTTCGCTCGACGTGCCGCCGTCCGCCGTGCGCGATGCCCTGCGCACGTTCCGCCTCGACCCGCACCGCATCGAGGTGGTCGCGGTGACGGACGGCGTCACGTGGGTCGACGACTCCAAGGCGACCAACCCGCACGCGGCGGCGTCGTCGCTCGCGGCGTACCCGGGGGCGGTGTGGATCGTGGGCGGACTGCTCAAGGGCGTCGACATCTCGGCGCTCGTCGCCGAGCGCGGGGCATCGGTCAAAGCCGCCATCGTGATCGGCGTCGACCGCACCGACGTGGTCTCGGCGTTCGCGCGACACGCGCCCGACGTGCCGGTCATCGAGGTCGACGACACCGAGACTAAGGATGTCATGTCGCGGGTGGTCGAGCTCGCGGCCGAGGTGGCACAGGACGGCGATGTCGTCCTGCTCGCTCCGGCCGCCGCATCGTTCGATCAGTTCGCGTCGTACGCGGACCGAGGACGCCGGTTCGCGGAAGCGGTGAGGACCAGGACCGGAGGGGGCGACGGTGAGCACGACGCAGACCCGCCCCCCGGCGACGACGCCTGAGGCGAAGCCGCGCAAGGGCCTCGCCGCCCGCATCTCGCTCGGCCGCGTGTTCGCGCCGGTGCCGAGCGAGTTCCTGCTCATCTCGTCGACCGCGCTGCTGCTGACGATCTTCGGGCTCGTGATGGTGCTGTCGGCGACGTCGGCGACCTCCGCGGCATCCGGTGCCGAGCCGTACGACGCCGTGCTCAAGCAGCTCATGTTCGCCGCGATCGGCGTGCCGCTCATGTTCGTCGCGAGCCGGTTCCCGATCGCCTTCTGGAAGCGCATCGCGTGGATCGCGCTCATCTTCGCGACTATCTTCCAACTGCTCGTGTTCACGCCGCTGGGCGTCGAGGCGTACGGAAACCGCAACTGGATCCAGATCGCGGGCGTGCAGGCGCAGCCGTCGGAGTTCCTGAAGCTCGCGCTCGCGCTGTGGGTCGGATACGTGCTGTTCCGCAAGAGGACGCTGCTCGGGCTCTGGCGGCACGTGTTCATCCCGCTCGTGCCGGTGGCGATCCTCGTGATCGGCACCGTCATGGCCGGCGACGATCTCGGCACGGCGATGATCCTCGTGCTGATCGTGCTCGGCGCGCTCTTCTTCTCGGGCGTCAAGCTGCGGATCTTCGTGCTGCCCGCGATCGCCGCCGGTCTCGCGGTCGCGTATCTCGCGGTCACGAGCCCCGACCGCGTGCGCCGCTTCATGAGCTTCCTCAACCCGGACTGCCTCGGCGACTACTACAACGACTGCTACCAGCCCCTGCACGGAATCTGGGGGCTCGCCGGCGGCGGCATCTTCGGCCTCGGCCTCGGCAACTCCCGCGAGAAGTACGACTGGCTCCCCGCCGCGGCGAACGATTACATCTTCGCGATCGTGGGCGAGGAGCTCGGGCTCATCGGATGCGCCGTCGTGCTCGCCCTGTTCGCCCTCTACGCGGTCGGCGCGTTCCACGTCATCCGCAAGACCGACGACCCGTTCGTGCGGATCGTCTCGGGCGGAATCACGGTGTGGATCGTCGGCCAGGCGCTCATCAACATCGGCGTCGTGCTGCGGGTCTTCCCGGTGCTCGGCGTTCCGCTGCCGTTCATGTCGCAGGGCGGCACGTCGCTGCTGTCGGTGCTCATCGCGTCCGGCGTGCTGCTCTCGTTCGCGCGGTCGCTCCCGGCCAAGCGAGTCGCGTCGGGCTCGGCAGCGGCGCGTCGCCGTGCACCGCGGTCCGCCGCGCGAGCGTCCGAGATCAGGTGATCCGGCCGGCTCAGGACCTTCGCCCACGCACTTTCCTGACTGCGCCGGATGTCCTGAACCGCTGAAGCGGGAGCCGAGCGCGCGGCGCCGGTGGGGAGAGACGGATGCTCCGGCGACCGCGTCTGGGAGAATCGGACGGATGACCACGTACCTGCTCGCCGGTGGGGGAACCGCCGGACACGTCAATCCGCTGCTCGCCGTCGCGGACGCCCTCCGCGAGCGTGACGCCGAGGCCGACGTGCTCGTGCTCGGCACGCGCGAGGGGCTCGAGGCGCGTCTCGTGCCCGAGCGCGGGTACGAGCTGCTCATCGTCGACAAGGTTCCCTTCCCACGGCGGCCCGACCGCGCGGCGGCGGCGTTCCCGTCCCGCTTCGCGCGCGCGATCGCGCAAGTGCGCCGGCACATCCGCGAGCGCGGCGTCGAGATCGTGGTGGGCTTCGGCGGATATGCGTCGGCCCCGGCCTACGTGGCCGCCCGTCGCGAGGGCGTGCCGTACATCGTGCACGAGGCGAACGCCCGTCCGGGCCTTGCGAACCGGCTCGGCGCGCGCGGGGCCGCGGGGGTGGGCGTCGCGTTCGAGGGCACGCCGCTGAAGGGCGCGCAGGTCGTGGGGATGCCGCTGAGGCGCGAGATCGTCGACCTCGACCGTGCGGCGCTGCGCGACGAGGCGGCCGATCACTTCAGCCTCGATCCCGAGAAGCCGACGCTCCTCGTCTTCGGCGGCTCGCTCGGCGCCCAGCGACTCAACGAGGCATTCGGCGAAGGACACGGCGCAGCGTGGAAGGACGTGCTCGCCGCAGGGTGGCAGCTCCTCCACGTGACGGGCGAGCGCTCCGACCTCGCCGACCCCGGTGTGCCGGGATACTGCGTGCGCCGCTACGTCGACCGCATGGACCTCGCCTTCGCGATGGCCGACCTCATCGTGTCGCGCGCAGGCGCCGCGACCGTGAGCGAGATCAGCGCCCTCGGCATCCCCGCGGTGTACGTGCCGTACGCGGTCGGCAACGGCGAGCAGGTGCTCAACGCGTCCTCGGCGGTGCGCGCCGGCGCGGCGCGGCTCATCCTCGACGTGGAGTTCACGGGCGAGCGCGTGCGGTCCGAGGTCGTGCCGCTGCTCGCGAACGAGGCCGCGCGCGACGCGATGCGGGCGGCCTCGGCATCCGTCGGCACGCGTGCGGGCACCGACAACGTCGTCGCGTTGATCGACGGAGCGCTCGCGCGGCGCCGAGCCTGAGCGGGACCCGGGAGCGGCGTGTGCGGAGGCCCTCCGCACCGGCGCCCAACCTAAGATTGACGGGTCATGATCAGACCCGACCTGAGCCTTCCCATCCCCGAGACGATCGAGTCCGCCCACTTCATCGGGATCGGAGGCTCGGGCATGTCCGGGCTCGCCGGCATGTTCCTCGACCGGGGCATCCGCGTGTCGGGTTCCGACCGCGCCGACAGCGCGGCCCTGCAGGCGCTGGCCGCCCGCGGAGCGCGCGTACACGTGGGGCACGACGCGGCGAATCTCGCCGACGACGTCGACACCGTCGTGCACACGGGTGCGATCTGGCCCGAGAACCCCGAGTACGTGCTCGCGAAGGAGCGCGGACTGCACGTCATCCACCGCTCGCAGGCGCTGTACTGGCTGATCGGCGGACGCCGGCTCGTCTCGGTCGCGGGCGCGCACGGGAAGACGACGTCGACCGGCATGATCGTCGTAGCGCTCGAGGCGCTCGGTGGCGACCCGACGTTCGTGAACGGCGGCGTCATCGCGCAGCTCGGAGTCTCGAGCCGCACGGGCGCCGACGAGCTCTTCGTGATCGAAGCCGACGAGTCCGACGGAACGTTCCTGCTGTACGACACCTCCATCGCGCTCATCACGAACGTCGACCCCGACCACCTCGACCACTACGGAACACGCGACGCGTTCGACGAGGCGTTCGCGCGCTTCGCGAACGAGGCGCGCGAGGCGGTCGTCATCTCGGCAGACGACCCCGGGGCCCGGAGCGTCGCCGCGCGGGTCTCGCACGAGAACGTCGTCACGTTCGGCGAGTCCGAGGGCGCCGATGTGCGGGTCACCGGCATCCGCACCGACGGCCCCGTGTCGTTCACGATCGAGCACGACGGCGTCTCGGTCGACGCGAACCTCGCCATCCCCGGCGCGCACAATGCGATCAACGCGGCCGGAGCGGTTGCGGTGCTCCTCACCCTCGGCCATGAGCTCGAGCCCGCCGTGCGCGCGGTCGAGCGCTTCGAGGGCACGATCCGCCGCTTCGAGCTCCACGGCGTCGAGCGTGGTGTGAGCGTGTACGACGACTACGCGCATCACCCGACCGAGGTCGCTGCGGCGCTCGCGGCCGCGCGCACCGTGATCGGCGACGGACGCATCATCGCGATCCAGCAGCCGCACACGTACTCGCGCACCCAGGAGATGTACCGCGAGTTCGCCGAGGTGCTCGAGACGTACGCCGACCACACCGTGATGCTCGATGTGTACGGAGCGCGCGAGGATCCGGTTCCCGGCGTCACCGGCGAGCTCGTGAGCGGTGCCTTCTCCGACCCGTCGCGCGTGCACTACGTGCCCGACTGGCAGGAGGCCGCCGAGTACACGGCATCCGTCGCGCGCGAGGGCGACTACGTCATCACCCTCGGGTGCGGCAACGTCTACCTGATCATCCCGCAGGTGCTCGAAGCGCTCGCGAAGTCGGGTCCCGCCGAGGGATCAGGGGAGTAGTCCCGGATGCGCCGGCCGACGCCACTGCCGCCTCCGCCGGCCGGAGCGCGGGCGGATGACCCGGCCCGCCGCACGGCAGAGCCCGCCGGTCCCGCGGCGCCCGACGTCACGGACGACCCGGATGCCGTCGCACCGGTCATCCCGCTGACCGCGCGTCCGGGCGAGGCCCCCGACCTGCTGCCGGGGATGGACGGCGCCGCGAAGGATCCGGATGCTCCCGCCGAGCCCGTGGGCCTGCGTGACGTCTGGCGCGCGTCGCGCGCGCGGCGCAAGGCCCTGCGCTCCGAGATCCGGCGCTTCACGGCGCGCCAACGGCGCCGCCGGCTCACATGGCTCGGCGTCGCCGCAGCGCTCGTGCTCCTCGTGCTCGGCACCCTCGGCGCCGCGTACAGCCCTCTGTTCGCGGTCGAGCGGTTCCGGGTCGTCGGTGCCGAGCAGCTCGACGCGGCCGCTGTCGAGCAGGCTCTCGCAGGTCAGCTCGGCACTCCGCTGCCGCTCATCGACGAGAGCGAGGTCAAGGCGGCTCTGGTCGCGTTCCCGCTCGTCGAGTCGTACCGGCTCGAGGCCCGTCCGCCGCATGAGCTCGTCGTGCGGATCGTGGAGCGCACACCCATCGGGCTCATCGAGACGCGCGCGGGGTACACGCTCGTCGACGCGGCGGGGGTCGCGCTGTCGACGACCGAGACGCCGGCGCCCGGTCGTCCGATCCTCGGTGTGCAGGGCGGCGTCCGCTCGGGCGCGTTCGAGTCGGTCGGGCAGGTGATCCGCTCGCTTCCGGACGACATCCGCTCGCTCGTGACGGGTGTCACGGCGTCGACGCCCGACGACGTGACACTGATCCTGGGCGGAACCAACACGCAGGTGGTGTGGGGGAGCGCCGAAGACTCCGCGATGAAGGCGCTCGTGCTGCAGACGATGATGAAGCAGCGTCCGCCCGAGTCGGTGAGCGCGTACGACGTGTCGTCGCCCGGTTCGATCGTCGTCCGCTGAGTCCTCGGTCGGCGCTCGTCCGGCGTCCGCTCGGCCGCGCGTCGGGGAGTTTCGACGCGGGTGCCGCGACACGCCCAAGCGGTTCCGGGTCGGGGCGTGGCCTCCGCTTACCTTCGATCAAAGGAATTGCATACTGGGCAATACTTTATACCTCTACTAGAGGTTGAAGGTTTGGTTCGCACGATTCGGAGGCCGGCATGAGCCAGAACCAGAACTACCTCGCCGTCATAAAGGTGGTCGGCGTCGGTGGCGGAGGCGTCAACGCCGTCAATCGCATGATCGAGCTCGGGCTGCGGGGCGTCGAGTTCATCGCGATCAACACCGACGCGCAGGCGCTGCTGATGAGCGATGCCGACGTCAAGCTCGATGTCGGTCGAGAGCTCACCCGCGGACTCGGCGCGGGCGCCGACCCGGAAGTCGGTCGCCGCGCGGCCGAGGACCACGCCGAGGAGATCGAGGAGTCGCTGCGCGGCGCCGACATGGTCTTCGTCACGGCGGGCGAGGGCGGCGGAACGGGCACGGGCGGTGCTCCCGTCGTCGCGAAGATCGCGAAGTCGATCGGCGCGCTCACGATCGGCGTCGTCACGAAGCCCTTCTCGTTCGAGGGCCGTCGCCGTCAGCAGCAGGCCGAGACGGGCGTCGCGAAGCTGAAGGAAGAGGTCGACACCCTCATCGTCGTGCCGAACGACCGGCTTCTCGAGATCAGCGATCGCGGCATCTCGATGATCGAGGCGTTCGCGACCGCCGACCAGGTGCTCCTCGCCGGTGTCCAGGGCATCACCGACCTCATCACGACGCCGGGTCTCATCAACCTGGACTTCGCCGACGTGAAGTCGGTCATGCAGGGGGCCGGCTCCGCGCTCATGGGCATCGGCTCGGCACGGGGAGCGGATCGCGCGATCAAGGCAGCGGAGCTGGCGGTCGAGTCGCCCCTGCTCGAAGCGTCCATCGAAGGTGCGCACGGCGTGCTGCTGTCGATCCAGGGCGGATCGAACCTCGGCATCTTCGAGATCAACGACGCCGCTCAGCTCGTGAAGGAAGCGGCACACCCCGAGGCGAACATCATCTTCGGAACGGTCATCGACGACACGCTCGGCGACGAAGTGCGCGTCACCGTGATCGCGGCCGGATTCGACGGCGGTGAACCCTCCGCCCGGATCGAACCGATCTCGAGCCTGCGCTCGACGCCCGTGACGGCGACGCCCGTGCTGCCGGACGTCGCGCCCGAGGACGCCGCCAAGGCGCGGGCGAGCGACCAGTCCGAGCCGGTGTCGGTCGGAGCGAGCGTCGCGTCGGAGCCGAGCCACGACTCGTTCGACGACGACCTCGACATCCCCGACTTCCTGAAGTAGCCCTTCGACGGGCTCAGGAACCGACGGTGGATCTCGCCTCTCGCCTCGCCGAGGTCGACGCGCGGATCGCCGACGCCGCCCGGGCCGCAGGACGCGACCCCGCCGAGCTCACGCGCATCGTCGTGACGAAGTTTCATCCGGCCTCCCTCGTGGAACAGCTCTACGACCTCGGCGTGCGCGACGTCGGCGAGAACCGCCAGCAGGAGCTCACCGACAAGCGGGCCCGCGTGCGCGACCTCCCGGGGCTCACCTGGCACTTCATCGGCCAGGCGCAGACGAACAAGGCGAAGGCGATCCGGGCGGCGGCATCCGTCGTCCACTCGGTGGACCGCCCCCGCCTCGCCGACGCCCTCGACGCGGCCGGCGCGGATGGCGCGCCCCCGCTCGACGTCCTCGTGCAGATCAACCTGACCGACGACCCGAAGAGGGGAGGGGTGGCGCCGAGCGACCTTCGATCGCTCGCCGAGCACGTGATCGGATGCCCCACCCTCCGCCTCCGCGGGGTCATGGCCGTCGCCCCCCTCGGCGAGCCCCCCGCGCCCGCGTTCGAGCGGCTGCGCGCGTGCGCAGACCTCGTGCGCGAGCTGGAGCCGTCGGCTACGTGGATGTCCGCCGGGATGACCGGCGACTTCGCCGAAGCGATCGCCGCGGGCGCGACACACCTGCGGATCGGCACAGCAATCACCGGACCGAGGCCGGTGCACGGTTAGCCTCGGAACAGACGAGCAACGCGATGACGGAGGATGCGATGTCCAACCCGCTGAAGAAGACGATGGTGTACCTGGGACTCGCCGATGAGGAAGAGGCCTACGAGGAGCCGACGCCTCAGCCGGCTCAGCGTGCCTCCAAGTCGGTCGAGAAGCCGGCAGCGCCGATCACGCCCATCCATCGGCCCGCGGTCGTGCGGCAGCCGACGGCGAGCGCGATCTCCGAGATCCTGACCGTCCACCCGAAGCAGTACCGCGACGCGCAGGTGATCGCCGAGAACTTCCGCGACGGCATCCCCGTCATCATCAACCTCTCGCAGATGAGCGACGGCGACGCGCGGCGTCTGATCGACTTCGCCAGCGGCCTCTCGCTCGGCCTCTACGGCCGCATCGAGCGCGTCACGAGCAAGGTGTTCCTGCTGTCGCCCGAGAACGTGGCGGTGTCGGGTGACGGGACCGTCGCGCAGGCGGACCCCGACGCGGTGCCGTTCGCGCCGTAACCTGTGTTCGTAATCGAGATCATCGCCGGGATCCTCAACACACTCCTCCTGATCTACGTCCTCATCCTGCTCGTCCGCCTCGTGCTCGACTGGATCCCGTTCTTCAACCGCGAGTGGCGGCCGAGGGGTGCTGGACTCGTCGTCGCCGAGGTCGTCTACACGATCACGGACCCGCCGATCAAGCTGTTCCGTCGGTTCATCCCGCCGCTGCGGGTCGGCTCCGTGGCGATCGATTTCGCGTTCGCGCTGACGATGCTGCTGTGCTTCATCCTCCTGTCGGTCACGCGCGCGATCGCGGGCTGAGCACGACGGACCCCGACACCTTCTCAGTGGGACACACGGGGGTCGCCCCTTCGACACGCCCATGAGCCGCGGCTATGCTGTCTTGGACAGTGGCGCGTCCCCCGCGGCGGGCCAACACCGACATCGGCCAGCGACCAGTGCGCGCGAAAGAGGAAACACCATGGCATTGACTCCCGATGACGTCGTCACGAAGCAGTTCCAGCACGTCCGGTTCAAGGAGGGCTTCGATCCGGACGAGGTCGACGACTTCCTCGACGAGATCGTCGTGGAGTGGCGCAAGACTCTGGCCGAGAACGAGGAGCTGAAGGCGAAGCTCGCCGCGTACGAGTCGGGTGCCGCCGCCCCCGCCGCGCAGGCTGCCGCTCCCGCGCAGGCTCCCTCGGGTGAGGGCGCTCCGCCCGCCGCCGCGAGCGCCGGCATCATCGAGCTTGCCCAGCGCCTGCACGACGAGCACGTCGCCGAGGGCCGTGCCAAGCGCGACCAGCTCATCGCCGAGGCTCAGGCGCAGGCCGCTTCGATCATCGCCGACGCCGAGGCGCGCGGCCGCGACGAGATCGCCCGCCTCGACAAGGAGCGCACGTCGCTCGAGGCCCGCATCGCCGAGCTGCGCACGTTCGAGCGCGACTACCGCGCCCAGCTCCGCGGCTTCATCGAGGGCAAGCTTCGCGACCTCGAGACCTCGGCCACGGCATCCGGGCCCACGCCGGTTTCGAGCATCGGCGGCCTCTAGGCCGATCCTTTGACGAACCGCCGTCCTCTCAGACCTGCGGCGGCCGGTGCCGTCGTCGCGCTGCTCGCGGCGACGGTACTGGCCGCCGATCAGTTCACGAAGTATCTGGCGATCGAGAACCTGCCTCCGGGTGAGCCCGTCCACGTCCTCGGCGACTTCCTGATCTTCATCCTCACGCGCAACCCCGGCGCCGCATTCTCTCTCGGCGAGGGCGTCACGTGGATCTTCACGATCGCGCTGGCCGCGGTCGCCGTGGTCGTCGTGTGGCTCACGATCACGCGCGTGCGCTCGCGCCTGTGGGCGATCGCACTCGGACTGCTGCTCGGGGGTGTGCTGGGCAACCTCACCGACCGCGTGCTGCGTGAGCCGGGCTTCCCCGTCGGGCACGTCGTCGACTTCATCAACACGCCGTGGATGATGCCGGCGATCTACAACGTCGCCGACATCTTCATCGTCTCGATGATGATCGGCGTCGCGCTGCTCGTGCTCGTCGGGCTCCACCTCGACGGCACTCGCGAGCGCCGCGCGGCATCCGACGACGAAGAGACGGACGATGCGGCGCCCGCCGGCGCCTCCGACCGCGAACTGCCCGACCAGCCGACCGCGGGCGACGCCCCGAGGAACTGACATGGAGTCCCGGAGCCTCCCTGTTCCCGACGGACTCGACGGCGTGCGCGTCGACGCCGCGCTCGCCAAGATGCTCGGCTTCTCGCGCACGTTCGCCGCCGAGGTCGCCGAAGCGGGCGGCGTGACGCTCGACGGGCGGCCGCTCTCGAAGTCCGACAAGCTGCGCGGCGGCTCGTGGCTCGAGGTGACCTGGACCCCGAAAGAGGAGCCGCGCGTCGTGCCCGTGGAGGTGCCCGAACTCGGCATCGTGTACGACGACGACGACATCGTGGTGGTCGACAAGCCGCCCGGCGTCGCAGCGCACCCATCCCTCGGGTGGGAGGGGCCTACGGTGCTCGGGGCGCTCGCGGCGGGCGGCTACCGCATCGCGACGACCGGCGCCGCCGAGCGCCAGGGCATCGTCCACCGGCTCGACGTCGGCACGAGCGGGCTCATGGTGGTCGCGAAGTCGGAGCATGCCTACGCGGCGCTCAAGCGCGCGTTCAAGGAGCGCGAGGTCGACAAGATCTACCACGCGGTGGTGCAGGGGCATCCGGACCCGCTCGTCGGCACGATCGACGCACCCATCGGGCGCCATCCCACGCACTCGTGGAAGTTCGCGGTGACCCCCACGGGCAAGGACTCCGTCACGCACTACGAGACGATCGAGGCGTTCCGGGGTGCGGCGCTCCTCGAGATCGACCTCGAGACGGGGCGCACGCACCAGATCCGCGTTCACATGGCGGCGCACCGGCATCCGTGCGTGGGTGATCCGCTGTACGGCGCCGACCCGACGCTGTCGGCGCGTCTCGGCCTCACGCGGCAGTGGCTGCACGCGCGGCGGCTCGCGTTCACCCACCCGACGACGGGGGAGTGGATGGAGTTCACGTCCGAGTACCCGCCCGATCTCGCGCACGCGCTCGAGGTGCTGCGCGAGGACTGACGAGTGTCGGATGCCTCGGGCAAGGTGGTCCCATGGTGATCGATGTGCGTCCGGCCGAGGTGTTCGACGACGTCGCGACGATCCTCGGCCCCAAGAACCCGGATTCGACTGTCTGCTTCTGCTTGAGCTACCGCATCCCGTCGAAGGAGGCGAAGGAGCTGCGCGGGCCGGCGCGCGCCGAGCGGGTCCGTCGTCTGATGGACGAGGAGGGCCCGATCGGCGTGCTCGCGTACGAGGGCGACGAGGTCGTCGGATGGGCAGCGGTCGCCCCGCGCTCGCGCACCCACTTCGCGACGTTCCGCAAGATCCCCCACATCGACGACCGCGACGTGTGGTGCGTGTGGTGCTTCCGCGTTCGACCAGGCCACCGCAAGAAGGGGATCATGCACTCGCTCCTCGAGGGTGCCGTCCGATTCGCGCGCGACCAGGGCGCTCCGGCGATCGAGGGCTACCCGGTCGACAACGGCTACGCGAAGGTCGACCTCACGATGGCGTACGTCGGCACACGGCGCCTCTTCGAGAAGGCGGGGTTCACGAAGGCGGCCGACACCGAGTCGGTGCTCGCCGGGTTCCCGCGCGCACTGATGCGGAAGGACCTGTCATGAGCGAACTCGCCGAGATCCTTCGCCGCCGTCACGCGGCGGCGAACGCGCTCTACCTCGACCTTCTCGACACGCTCACTCCGGATCTGCTGCGGGCACGGCTCCCCGGTGTGCGATCGAGTCCCGTCTCGAACCAGTTCTGGTGTGTCGTCGGCGGTCGCGAGAGCCACGTGCGAGCCGGGCATGCGGGGTCATGGCAGGGTTTCACGTGTTCTCTCGACGACGACGAAGACCCCGCCACGGTGCGGACGGCTCTCGAACGCACCGCCGCCGAGGTCGCCGCGTGGCTCGATGAGATCGGCTCGGACGACGACCCGGCGTGGCGTTTCGCGGTGAGTCTCCTCGAGCACGAGACGCAGCATCAGGGTCAGCTGATCCGGTACTTCTACGCCGTGCCGCTGCGGATTCCGGAGTCATGGATCGATCGGTACGCGCTCGTACCCGAGTGATTTGCGACTTCGGTCCCCGTGCGTGCGGGCTGCCGGCGGAGAGGCTTCCGCCGACAGCCCGCAGCCGTCGCTGACTACAGCCAGTACCCGACGTTGAAGAGGACCTTCTCCGCGGTCGGAAGGATGCCGGCCGCCTCATCGGCGGTCAGCTTGCCGTTCGCCTGGAACGAGATCACCTGGTTGACGAAGCCGTCGAGGACGTCGATCGCCTCGGCGTTCTTGCCCTTCGCGATGAGCTTCAGCGCCTGGTCGAGCTTGACCGTCAGAGCGTTCTTGTTGCCCTTGTTGAGGGTCGTGCTCGCGACTGCATCCTTGAGGTCGCCGAACTCATCGGCCAGGAACGCCTCCGGGTGCCAGAGGTAGTCACGCGCGAAGATCGTGAACAGCTGGTTCCAGGTGTTGAAGTCGTGCGCACCCGAGACCAGGACGTTCTCGACCACCGCGTTGGTCCGCAGCTCGACTTGAGCGGGGTTCGGCCGGCCGAAGTCCCACGCTCCGCCGCCCACCATGATGTACGGCGCGGCCAGGTTGGGGACCGTGTTCGGGAACCCGACGTCCCTGCTCCACGGACCGAAGTAGCCGAACAGAGTCGGGTCATAGGTGATCAGCGCGTTCGTGACCCCCGCGCCCTGCGACAGACCGGCGAACGCGCGGTCGATCGGCCTCGTCGAGACGTTGTAGTTCTCCTCGACGAACGGGATGACGACATCCCGCAGGACGGGGTGCCCCTGGTCGGCCGGGCCGAGGTACGTCGTGTTGGTGGTGACGATGACGGCGGGCTCCGTGAGGCCGTCGGCCAGCAGGTTGTCCATGATCACCGGTGCGTCGCCGATGTTCAGCCAGTCGGACTGGTCCTGCCCGCTGCCGTGCTGGAGGTAGATCGTCTTGTACGGCTCAGCGCGGTCGGCGTCGTACCCCGGAGGCAGGTAGACGCCGATCGTGCGCGTCGTGCCGTTGATGTCGATCGGCACGTAGCCCCACGTCCCCTTGGCGGTGTCGGGGCGCTCGTTCTCGATCTCACGGGCCGCCAGCGGCGCGTAGTTCTGCTTGACCGGGTCGTACGGCACGTACACCTTGTTGAACGCGCGGCGTGCGGTGCCGGTCAGCCCGTCCGGGGCGTAGATCGGCGGGTTCGCCGGGTCGGCCACCCACAGGCTCGTGTTGTCGTTCACGTAGAACCAGTACTGATTGACGCCCGCGGCGAGCGGCACGTCGGTGACCCAGTACCCGTCGCCGACGTCGGTCATCTGGACGTCGTACGCACCGCCGCCGCGCATGAGGCCCGGCCGGTACTGCGAAGGCTGGTACACGGTCGGATCGCTCAGATCCTCCCAGTTGCGCAGCATGATGTCGGCGACGAAGCGGACGCTCGTGGCATCCGGGTCGTAGTACACGAAATGACCCGTGTAGCCGGTGGGCGAGCTCGCGTCCTCGACGACGGTCGGGCCGGGGGTGAGGTCGACCTCGTCCGCGCCGGCGACGGAGGGCGCCATGCCCAGCACCATCGCCGAGGCGAGCGCGACTCCGGCCGCGAGCCGAGGGAGACGAGCCCGCGCGGCATGATCGCCGCCGTCGCCTCCCGTCGCCCTGATGAGTTGACGGACTCTCATAACCATTCCTCCCTGAAGGGTCACGGGGCTGGGGCACCCCTCTCTCTGCGGTCAGGGTATTGGGCATTTACCACGTTGTAAATGATCTCTTTACGACGTTGTAAAGAATCCGCTGGATCGCCGCGAATCCCTCAGGTTCGAGTCGAAGGTGAAGCGAGCTCGGCACGCGAATCGGCGGATGCCGCGTGCGCCGGCCTGTCGTGTCCGAGCCGCTCCATAGACTCGACGACGTGGCATCCGACTCCTTCGTTCACCTCCATGTGCACACCGAGTACTCGATGCTCGACGGCGCCGCGCGCATCGGCCCGCTCATCCAGGAGGCGGTCAAGCAGGGCATGCCGGCGATCGCCGTCACCGACCACGGCCAGACCTTCGCGGCGTTCGAGTTCTACAAGACCGCGAAGGACGCGGGCATCAAGCCGATCATCGGGATCGAGGCGTATGTGACGCCCGGCACGCACCGAGCCGACAAGGCCCGTGTGCGCTGGGGCACCCCCGAGCAGAGCGACGACGACGTGTCGGGGTCGGGCGCGTACACCCACATGACGCTGCTCTCCGAGACGACGGAGGGCATGCACAACCTCTTCCGTCTGTCGTCGCTCGCGAGCATCGAGGGCTATTACTTCAAGCCCCGCATGGACCGCGAGCTGCTGCAGAAGTACTCGAAGGGGCTCATCGCGACGACAGGCTGCCCCTCGGGCGAGGTGCAGACGCGTCTGCGCCTGGGGCAGTACGACGCCGCGCGTGCCGCGGCCGCCGAGTTCCAGGACATCTTCGGCAAGGAGAACTACTTCGCCGAGATCATGGACCACGGGCTCTCCATCGAGCGGCGCGTCATGAGCGATCTGCTCTCGATCGCGAAAGACCTCAAGATCCCGCTCGTCGGCACGAACGACCTGCACTACACGCACCAGCACGACGCGCAGAGCCACGCGGCGCTGCTGTGCGTGCAGTCGGGCTCGACCCTCGACGACCCCAAGCGGTTCAAGTTCGACGGCGACGGCTACTACCTCAAGAGCGCCGCCGAGATGAAGCAGGTGTTCCGCGACCACCCCGAGGCGATCGAGTCGACCCTCCTCATCGCGGAGCGCTGCGACGTCGAGTTCAACACGTCGGCGAACTACATGCCCCGCTTCCCGGTGCCCGAGGGCGAGACCGAGGAGTCCTGGTTCATCAAGGAGGTCGAGCGGGGCCTGCACGAGCGCTACCCGGACGGCATCCCCGACGAAGTGCGCAAGCAGGCCGAGTACGAGACCCAGGTCATCGTGCAGATGGGCTTCCCGGGGTACTTCCTCGTGGTCGCCGACTTCATCAACTGGGCCAAGCGCAACGGCATCCGCGTGGGTCCCGGCCGCGGTTCGGGCGCCGGCTCGATGGCGGCTTACGCGATGAAGATCACCGATCTCGACCCGCTCCAGCACGGTCTCATCTTCGAGCGCTTCCTCAACCCCGACCGTGTCTCGATGCCCGACTTCGACGTCGACTTCGACGACCGTCGCCGCGGCGAGGTCATCCAGTACGTGACCGAGAAGTACGGCGACGAGCGCGTCGCCCAGATCGTCACGTACGGCACCATCAAGGCGAAGCAGGCGCTCAAGGACGCGGGCCGTGTGCTGGGCTTCCCGTTCAGCATGGGGGAGCGGCTCACGAAGGCCATGCCCCCTGCCGTCATGGGCAAGGACATGCCGCTCGACGGCATGTTCGATCCGCAGCATCCGCGCTACAAGGAGGCGTCCGAGTTCCGGGCCCTGATCGAGACGGATCCCGAGGCGAAGACCGTCTACGACACGGCGGTGGGCCTTGAGAACCTCAAGCGCCAGTGGGGTGTGCACGCGGCGGGCGTCATCATGTCGAGCGAGCCGCTGATCGACATCATCCCGATCATGAAGCGCGAGCAGGACGGGCAGATCGTCACGCAGTTCGACTACCCCGCGTGCGAGGCCCTCGGCCTGATCAAGATGGACTTCCTGGGGCTGCGCAACCTCACGATCATCGACGACGCGCTCGACAACATCGAGGCGAACCGCGGCGAACGGCTCGTGCTCGAAGACCTGGGTCTCGACGACAAAGCGGCGTACGACCTGCTGGCGCGCGGCGACACGCTGGGGGTGTTCCAGCTGGACGGCGGGCCCATGCGGTCGCTCCTGCGGCTCATGAAGCCCGACAACTTCGAAGACATCTCGGCCGTCATCGCGCTGTACCGGCCCGGTCCGATGGGCGCGAACTCGCATATCAACTATGCGCTGCGAAAGACGGGCCAGCAGCAGATCACACCGATCCATCCCGAGCTCGAAGAGCCCCTCGCCGACATCCTCGACACCACCTATGGCCTGATCATCTATCAGGAGCAGGTGATGGCGATCGCCCAGAAGGTCGCCGGCTTCACGCTCGGCCAAGCCGACATCATGCGCCGCGCGATGGGCAAGAAGAAGAAGTCCGAGCTCGACAAGCAGTACGAGGGCTTCGAGGCCGGCATGAAGGCCAACGGCTTCAGCGAGGAGGCGATCAAGACCCTGTGGGACATCCTCGTCCCGTTCTCGGACTACGCGTTCAACAAAGCGCACTCGGCCGCCTACGGCCTCATCGCGTATTGGACCGCCTATCTCAAGGCGCACTACCCGGCGGAGTACATGGCCGCGCTCCTGACGAGCGTCGGCGACGCGAAGGACAAGCTCGCGGTCTACCTCAACGAATGCCGCCGCATGGGCATCAAGGTCCTCCCGCCCGACGTGGTCGAGTCGACCCGGTACTTCGCGGCCGTCGGCGACGACATCCGCTTCGGCCTCGGCGCGGTGCGCAACGTCGGCGCGAACGTCGTCGACTCGATCGTCGCAGCGCGTGCAGAGGCCCCCTTCACGTCTTTCCACGACTTCCTCGCGAAGGTGCCCGTCCACGTCGCGAACAAGCGCACGGTCGAATCGCTCATCAAGGCAGGCGCCTTCGACTCGCTGGGGGCGACGCGCCGGGCGCTCATGGAGATCCACGAGGACGCGACCGAGCAGGCCGTGCTCGACAAGCGCCGCGAGGCCAACGGAGAGGTGGGGTTCGACTTCGACTCGCTGTGGGGCGACGACGAGCCGCAGCAGACGCAGAAGGTGCCCGACCGTCCGGAGTGGACGAAGAAGGACAAGCTCGCGTTCGAGCGCGAGATGCTCGGGCTGTACGTCTCCGACCACCCGCTGGCGGGCCTCGAGATCCCGCTCGCGAAGCACGCCTCGATCAACATCCACGACCTGCTCGCGTCCGATGACCTGAGCGACGGCGACCAGGTCACGATCGCCGGCCTCGTCACGAGCGTGCAGCACCGCGTGGCGAAGTCGAGCGGCAATCCCTACGGCATGATCACCGTCGAGGACTTCGACGGCGAGGTCACGGTCATGTTCATGGGCAAGACCTACACCGAGTTCCAGTCGATGCTGCAGCCCGACTCGATCCTGGTCGTGCGCGGCCGCGTATCGCGTCGCGACGACGGTCTCAACCTCCATGCGGTGTCGTGCTTCGCCCCCGATCTCGGGGCCGTCGACGCATCCGGTCCCCTCATCCTGCAGATGCCCGAGCAGCGTGCGACCGAGTCCGTCGTGACAGAGCTCGCGAACGTGCTCGAGCGTCATCGCGGCGACACCGAGGTGACGCTGCGGCTGCACAGAGGCGGCACCGCGAAGGTCTTCGAGGTGCCGCATCCCGTGACGGTGACGGCAGACCTGTACGGCGAGCTGAAGGGTCTTCTCGGGCCGCAGTGCCTGGGCTGACCGACCCTCGCAGACATCGGCGTTGTCTCACGGAGGTCTCATCAGCCGTGAGTAGGATCGCAACCACGCGTCAGGACAGACGTCGTGCGGAAAGGGAAGATCGTGACAGACGAGCGCAGGCTTGACGAACGGAGCGAGACCACCGAGTACGAAGCAGCGGCTCAGGCCGACGCGACAGCCGACGGAACGAGTGCGGCCGAGTCCGAGCCTGTCGTGGGCGACGACGTCGGTGGCGCCGAGCTGCCCCCGCAGTACGGCGTGGGTCCGTTCTCGATCCGTGAGGTCGCGCTGGGCGTGGCTTGGCTGGTCGCCTTCGTGGTCTCGTTCTTCTCGGTCAGCAACCTCCGCTTCGAGTCGGTGTGGACCGCCGGGATCAGCTGGATCCTCACGATCGCGGTCCCGACGGTGGCGGTGTTCCTCATCGTCCTGCGGCGCCTCTCGCCCGAGGGCATCCGGCGTGTCGGCTCGCTCGGGATCGACCAGTTCGCGTCGGTGGCCTTCTCGGTCTCGGCCGTGGTGTGGCTCACGTGGATCTGGGAGACCGTGAGCATCGTGGCCCAGAACGGACCCTGGGTGCGGTCGTGGGTCATGTGGGTGTCGTTCGCAGCGATGCTGGCGGGCGTCGTGTTCACCGTGTTCGCGCCGCTCATCCCTCCGTTCTCGGAGGACTTCCGCGGCCGGCCCGAAATCGTCGCGCACAAGGTGGCGCGACCGACGCGCCCCGTGAGCAAGCGCCCCGCACACGAGCGGCGTCCGGCGGCTGAGGCGTCCCAGCCCGTCGGCGAGTACGCCCCCGCTCAGCCGTTCGGCGAGCCCGACACGTCCACCGCGGCGTACTCAGGCGGTGCGTACGGCCAGGCCGGGTACGGCGAACAGGCCTACGGCGGCGACGCGTACGGCTCGCAGGGCGCGGATGCCGCGCAGGATTGGGCGCCCGCCCAGTCCGCGCAGCAGACGTCGACGGTGCGCTACCAGGCGTTCTGGGCGCTCGTGCCCGAAGAGCGCGACGTCGTCGACGAGCGGGGCGTGCCGCTGTTCCGCATCGGCCCGACCGCGTGGGCGCTCGTGATCGAGGACCGCGGCGACACGTTCGTCGTCCGCCACGAGGACGGCCGCGTCGGCTATCTGCACGACGTCTCGGGTGTCACACGCGGCTGACCCGACACGGCGATCCGTAGGGCGCCCGCCCCGCGGGATCCGGTGCGCGGGAACGTCCAGTCACGCGCGCTAGCCTGGAACGATGCTCCGCACGATCGACCTGCGTGGCCGCACACCGACCCCATCCGAGCTCCTCGCCGTCGTTCCGCGCGCGACGGCGGCGCGCGAGGAGGCCCAGCACGCCGCGGCCGCCCTCGTCGCCGACGTCGGCCGCGAGGGCGAGCGGGCGCTCCGCGCGCAGGCCGAGCGGTTCGACCGAACGGTCGGTCACGACATCCGGGTTCCGCAGGAGCACATCGACGACGCGGTAGCCGCCCTCGACCCGCGCGTGCGTGCGGCGCTCGAAGAGGCCATCGCGCGCGTGCGGACGGCGTCGGCCGCGCAGGTGCCTCCGCCCGCGACGACCGAGCTCGCGCCGGGCGCCCGCGTCATGCAGCGGTGGCAGCCGGTGCGCCGCGTGGGTGTGTACGTGCCGGGCGGCAAGGCGGTGTATCCGTCGAGCGTCGTCATGAACGTCGTCCCCGCGCAGGTCGCCGGGGTCTCGGAGATCGCCCTCGCGACGCCGCCCCAACACGAGCACGGCGGACGCGCACACCCGGTGATCCTCGCCGCCGCGGGACTGCTGGGCGTCACCGAGGTCTACGCCATGGGGGGTGCCGGTGCGATCGGCGCCTTCGCGCACGGTGTGCCGGACATCGGCCTCGAGCGGGTCGACGTCGTCACCGGGCCGGGCAACAACTTCGTGGCGGCCGCCAAGCGCGTCGTCGCAGGACTCGTCGGGACGGATGCCGAGGCCGGCGCCACCGAGATCCTCATCGTCGCCGATGACTCGGCCGATCCGCGTCTCGTGTCGGCAGACCTCATCAGCCAGGCCGAGCACGACGAGCAGGCATCGGCCGTGCTCGTGACGACGTCGCCGGCCCTCGCGGATGCCGTCGCGGCCGACATCGCCGACCGTGCCGCGCGCACGCGCCACGCCGAGCGGATCGCCGCCGCGCTGTCGGGGCCGCAGTCGGCGATCGTCCTCGTGGACGACGTCGCCGCCGCGACGGCCTTCTCCAATGCGTACGCCCCCGAGCACCTCGAGCTGCACCTCGCCGATCCTCGCCCGGAGGAGTTCATCCACGCGGGTGCCGTGTTCGTCGGCCCCGATTCCCCGGTGAGCCTCGGCGACTACCTCGCCGGAAGCAACCACGTGCTCCCCACCGGCGGCCAGGCGCGCTACGCGTCCGGACTCTCGGCGGCGACGTTCCTGCGGCCGCAGCAGGTCATCGAGTACGACCACGACGCCCTCGCGCGCGTGCGCGACGAGATCGTGGTCCTGGCCGACGCCGAGGTCCTTCCCGCGCACGGCGAGGCGATCACCGTCCGCTTCGAGTCCTCCGAATCCGCCGAGCCGTCGGCGTCGGCGGAAGCCGCCGCCGCTCGTCGGGCGTAGTCTGTCGGTGCCATGCACTGCCCCTTCTGCCGCCACCCCGACTCGCGCGTGATCGACTCCCGTACGAGCGACGACGGACTCAGCATCCGTCGTCGCCGTCAGTGCCCGCAGTGCGGTGGGCGCTTCTCGACGATCGAGACCGCGAGCCTCAATGTCATCAAGCGCTCCGGCGTGATCGAGCCGTTCAGCCGCGAGAAGGTGATGTCGGGCGTGCGCAAGGCGTGCCAGGGGCGACCCGTGACCGACGGCGACCTGGCGGTGCTCGCCCAGAAGGTCGAGGAGACGGTGCGCCAGACCGGCGCATCGCAGGTCGACACGAACGAGATCGGCCTCGCGATCCTCGGGCCGCTGCGCGAGCTCGACGAGGTCGCGTACCTGCGCTTCGCGAGCGTGTACCAGGCTTTCGAGTCGCTCGAGGACTTCGAAGCGGCGATCGCGCTGCTGCGCGCCGACCACGCGTACGCCAGCGCCGCGGGCGACGACGAGACCGACTGACCCGCCGAGAGCGGGGGAGCGCGGCCGATAGCCTGGAGGGGATGTATCCCCTCCTCTTCCGCATCGTCCTGTCGCGCCTGGATCCCGAGCGCGCGCACCACTTGGCGATGGCGGTGATCCGGATGCTGGGGCTCCCGCCCGCGAGCTGGATCGCCCGCGCGCTGACGCGCCCCGATCCGTCCCTGCGCATGCAGGCCCTCGGGCTCACCTTCGACTCGCCCTTCGGTGTCGCCGCCGGCTTCGACAAGGACGTCGTCGGCGTGAAGGGGCTGTACGCGCTCGGGTTCGGTCACGTCGAGGTCGGGACCCTCACCGCGATCCCGCAGGAGGGCAATCCGCGTCCGCGGCTGTTCCGGCTGATCCCCGACCGGGCGGTCGTCAACCGCATGGGTTTCAACAATCGCGGAGCCGAGGCGGCCGCGACGCGCCTCGCGAAGCTGCGCCGGCGGGCGAGACGCCCCGTCATCGGCGTGAACATCGGCAAGAGCCGCGTCGTCGACGTGGCGGATGCGACGGCGGACTACGAGCGCAGCGCACGCCTGCTCGCGCCCCTCGCCGACTACCTCGTCGTCAACGTCTCATCGCCGAACACGCCCGGACTGCGAGGCCTCCAGGCCGTCGAGACGCTGCGACCCCTGCTGCAGGCGGTCAAGGACGCCTCCGGCCCGACCCCGCTGCTGGTCAAGATCGCCCCCGACCTGCCCGACGACGAGATCACGGGCATCGCCGCCCTCGCGGTCGACGTCGGGCTCGCCGGCATCATCGCGACGAACACCACGATCTCGCGCGACGGGCTCGCCACCGACCCCGCGGTCGTGGCCGCCGCGGGGGAGGGCGGCCTCTCGGGTGCGCCGCTGAAGAAGCGGTCGATCGAGGTGCTGCGGCTCGTGCGCTCGGCCGTGCCGGACTCGTTCTGCGTCGTGTCGGTCGGCGGAGTGGAGACCGCCGCCGACGTGCGTGAGCGGCTCGACGCGGGGGCCGACCTCGTGCAGGGATACACGGCGTTCCTGTACCGCGGGCCGCTGTGGGCGCGGCAGATCAATCGGGGCCTGACTTCCGCTCGCGCGTGAGGTGACGGATGCGCGGGGCGCGGCATCCGTCGAATCAGGACGGGTACTGACCGCGCGCGACCTGCGCCTTGGGCAGGCGCATGAAGCGCATCTGGATCGTCCGCATCGCGGAGTACCAGCCGAGGCCCTTCTCCAGGCGGTCCGCGCCGAACTTCGCGCGCGCGGCGCGCTTGACGCGGATCGAGGTGACGATCATGTCGCCGACGACGAAGAGGATGAAGATCCACAGGCCGATGAACGCGTAGTACTGGATCGCGGCCACCGGGATGAACGTCGCGACGATGACGAGCACCATCGCCGGCATGACGGCCTCGCCGAGGTGCCAGCCCGCGTCGACGAAGTCCCGCGCGAACTTGCGCTGCGGGCCCTGGTCGCGGGGCGGCAGGTACTTGGGGTCGCCGGCGGCCATGCCCTGACGGGCCTTCTCGCGCTGCGCTGCGAGCTCGGCTCGGGCGCGCGCCTTCGCCTCCTTCGTGTCGGCGACGAGGGGACGCTTGCGGGCGGCCTCGCGCTCGGCGCGCGTCGGGGTCGGGCGGCCCTTGCCCGAGGTTCCGCGCGCGGGCTCCCCATTGAGGACAGTGCCTTCTGAGGCTCCGTCGGATGCGGGTGCGGAAGGGGTTCTGGCCACGGCTGATCCTCGATCGTGCGGAAACGGGTGCCCTTAAGATTACCCGCATGACCTCAGAGAACTCCCGGCCCCAGGCTGTGCGCGAAGCGGCCGAGACGGGCATCCCGTCGGCCCTCGCAGACCTCGGCACGCTCGTGCGCATCCCATCGATCGCCTTCCCCGGGTTCGACCCGGCCGAAGTGCGCCGCAGCGCCGAGACCGTCGCCGGCCTCGCGCGCGACCTCGGGATCTTCGAGACGGTCGACGTGCGGCAGGCGGCGATCCCCGGCACCGACGAGCTCGGCATGCCCGCTGTGATCGCGACGCGGGCAGCGCGCAACGGGCGTCCCACGATCCTCCTGTACGCCCACCACGACGTGCAGCCCGTCGGCGACGAAGCGCTGTGGGACTCGCCCCCGTTCGAGCCGACGCTGCGCGACGGGCGGCTCTACGGCCGCGGCGCCGCCGACGACAAGGCGGGCATCATGGTTCACCTCGGCGCGCTCCGCGCGCTGAAGGAGGCGCTCGGCGACGACTTCGACCTCGGCGTCGCGCTCTTCTTCGAGGGCGAGGAGGAGGCCGGCTCGCGGTCGTTCGCGCAGTTCCTGAGCGACAACGCGGATGCCTTGAAAGCCGACGTCATCGTCGTCGCCGACTCGAGCAACTGGGACGCGAAGACACCCGCGCTCACGGTGTCGCTGCGCGGCAACACGCGCTTCACGATGCGGGTGCGCACGCTCGAGCACGCGTCGCACTCGGGCATGTTCGGGGGAGCGGTCCCCGACGCGATGATGGCGACCGTCAAGCTCCTCGCGACGCTGTGGGACGAGGACGGCGCGGTGGCCGTCGAGGGCCTCACCGAGCGCGATGCGCCCACGCCCGAGTACGGCGAGGACAAACTGCGCGATGAGGCGGGCCTTCCCGACGGGGTGTCGCCGATCGGCCGCGGCACGATCCTCAGCCGCTTGTGGAACAAGCCGTCGATCACCGTCACGGGCATCGACGCGCCGAGCGTCGCGAACGCCTCGAACACCCTCAGCCCCGAGATCTCGGTCGTCATCAGCGCCCGGATCGCACCGGGACAGCGCGCGGCCGACGCGTACGCCGCGATCGAGGCGCACCTGCGCGCGCACGCGCCCTTCGGTGCGCAGCTCGAGTTCACCGACCAGGACTACGGTGACCCGTTCCTCGTCGACACGTCCGGGTGGGCCGTGTCGGACGTCCGCGACGCCTTCCGCGACGCGTACGGCGCCGACCCGGTCGACATGGGCGTGGGCGGCTCGATCCCGTTCATCGCGGACCTCGTGCGCGAGTTCCCGGGTGCGCAGATCCTCGTCACGGGGGTGGAGGACCCGCACGGCAAGGCGCACAGCCCGAACGAGTCCCTGCACCTCGACACGTTCCGCAATGCGCTCGTGGCTGAGGCCCTGCTGCTGGAGAAGCTCGACGCGCGCACCCGTTGAGCGGAGTGCCGCGCGGCGGTTCCAGAGCCCTCTCACGTGCGGCGGGCGTAGAATCGCAGCATCCGCCGCGTCAACGCGGCCCGTCCGGAGGAGTGCCATGACCGACACCGCACTGTCGACCGATCAGATCGCGCGCGAGCACGGTGTGCTGCTCACCGACGCCGCGGCGCAGAAGGTGAAGAGCCTGCTCGAGCAGGAAGGCCGCGACGACCTGCGTCTGCGCGTCGCCGTCCAGCCCGGCGGATGCAGCGGCCTGATCTATCAGCTGTACTTCGACGAGCGGTTCCTCGAGGGCGACAAGACGGTGGACTTCGACGGCGTCGAGGTCATCGTCGACGACATGAGCATCCCGTACCTCGACGGAGCCACGATCGACTTCAAGGACACGATCTCGGAGCAGGGCTTCACGATCGACAATCCCAACGCGGCCGGCAGCTGCGCCTGCGGCGACAGCTTCCACTGAGCGGCTGACTCGAGAGGCCCGCGACCTGGTGTCGGGGCCTCTTCGTCGTGCCGTCGAAACGCCGGATTTCCGGGCATCCGCGACCCGCTGAGCGGGTGGATGCTGGGGACTTGGCCGGAATCGGCTGAGCGGTTGCCCTAGACTGGCCACAGTCACATTTCGCAACTCTGAAAGGTGCGCCCGTGCCGTCGAAACGCCGTCTTCGCTGGGCCCTGGTACCCGTCGGTATCGCCGCGGCCGTCGTGCTCGCTGGCTGCACGCCGACCGAGCTGAACGGCTTCCTTCCGGGCTTCGTCGAAGACGGGACGCCCGCGACCGATCGCACCGAGATGGTGTCCGGCCTGTGGACCAACTCGTGGATCGTGCTGCTCGTCGTCGGTGTGGTCACGTGGGGCCTCATGGGGTGGGCCGCGATCGCGTACCGCCGTCGCAAGGGTCAGGTCGGCCTGCCCGTGCAGCTGCGGTACAACATGCCGATCGAGATCTTCTACACGATCGTGCCGTTCATCCTCGTCATCGGGTTCTTCGCGTTCACCGCGCGTGACCAGACGATCCTCGAGACGCAGTACGACGACCCCGACGTGTCGATCACCGCGATCGGCAAGCAGTGGTCGTGGGACTTCATGTACGACGGCGAGGAGGAGGACAACTCCGACGCCGTCTGGACCATGGGCGTCCAGGCCAAGCCCGCGCCGAACGGCGACATCGACCAGGACTCGCTGCCGACGCTCTACCTGCCGGTCGACCAGACCGTCAAGATCAAGCTCCAGTCGCGCGACGTGATCCACTCGTTCTGGATCATCGACTTCCTCTACAAGAAGGACATGTACATCGGCAAGGACAACTACTGGTCCTTCACGCCGACACGAGAGGGTACGTACGCCGGCAAGTGCGCCGAGCTCTGCGGCGAGTACCACTCGATGATGCTCTTCAACGTCAAGGTCGTCAGCGAGGAAGAGTACGAGGATTACCTCGAGTCGCTCCGCGCCGCGGGGCAGACCGGCGACATCGACGACGCGTACGACCGCCTGCAGAACCTGCCCGGCACCACTGGTGAGGCGTCCGAGCACGAGGGAGACAGCTGATCATGGCCACGACGCTTCCGCTCCAGGAACCGACGCAGGGTCGCCCGACCACCCTGCCGCCGCGCCAGGCGGCGCTGCTCAGCGCCACGCGCGTCGAGCAGAAGGGCAACATCATCGTCAAGTGGATCACCTCCACCGACCACAAGACGATCGGCTACATGTACCTCATCGCGTCGGTGCTGTTCTTCCTGCTCGGCGGGGTGATGGCGCTCATCATCCGCGCCGAGCTCTTCGAGCCGGGCATGCAGATCGTGCCGACGAAGGAGCAGTACAACCAGCTCTTCACGATGCACGGCACGATCATGCTGCTGATGTTCGCGACACCGCTGTTCGCGGGCTTCGCGAACGCGGTGCTGCCGTTGCAGATCGGCGCCCCCGATGTCGCGTTCCCGCGCCTGAACGCCTTCGCCTTCTGGCTGTTCCTGTTCGGCTCGCTCATCGCGGTGTCGGGCTTCCTGACGCCCCAGGGCGCGGCCGCGTTCGGATGGTTCGCGTATCAGCCATTGGCGAATGCGACGTTCTCACCAGGCGCCGGCGGCAATCTCTGGATGCTCGGCCTCGGCATGAGCGGTTTCGGCACGATCCTCGGTGCCGTGAACTTCATCACGACGATCGTCACGATGCGCGCACCGGGCATGACCATGTGGCGCATGCCGATCTTCTCGTGGAACACGCTCGTCACGAGCATCCTGATCCTGATGGCCTTCCCGGTGCTCGCGGCGGCGCTCCTCGCGGCGGCCGCCGACCGCGTGCTCGGCTCGCACATCTATGACCCGGCCAACGGCGGCGTCCTGCTGTGGCAGCACCTCTTCTGGTTCTTCGGCCACCCCGAGGTGTACATCATCGCGCTGCCGTTCTTCGGCATCATCTCCGAGGTGCTGCCGGTGTTCAGCCGCAAGCCGATCTTCGGGTACAAGACGCTCGTCTACGCGACGATCGCGATCGCGGCGCTGTCGGTGGCGGTGTGGGCGCACCACATGTACGTCACCGGCGCGGTGCTGCTGCCGTTCTTCGCGCTGATGACGATGCTCATCGCGGTGCCGACAGGTGTGAAGATCTTCAACTGGATCGGCACGATGTGGAGAGGATCCGTGACCTTCGAGACACCGATGGTCTTCTCCCTGGGCTTCCTCGTGTCGTTCGTGTTCGGCGGTCTGACCGGCGTGATCCTCGCGTCGCCGCCGCTTGACTTCCACCTGTCGGATTCGTATTTCGTGGTCGCGCACTTCCACTACGTCGTCTTCGGCACGGTCGTGTTCGCGATGTTCGCCGGCTTCTACTTCTGGTGGCCGAAGTGGACAGGCCGCATGCTCAACGAGCGTCTCGGCTACGTGCACTTCTGGATGCTGTTCATCGGCTTCCACATGACGTTCCTCATCCAGCACTGGCTGGGCGTCGACGGTATGGTGCGCCGCTACGCGGACTACTCCGAGGCCGACGGCTGGACGTGGCAGAACCAGGTCTCGACCGTCGGTGCCATCATCCTCGGCGCGTCGATGATCCCGTTCCTGTTCAACATCTGGATCACCGCCCGCAAGGCGCCGAAGGTGACCGTGAACGACCCGTGGGGCTACGGCGCGTCGCTCGAGTGGGCGACGAGCTGCCCGCCGCCGCGCCACAACTTCACGTCGATCCCGCGCATCCGCAGCGAGCGTCCGGCGTTCGACCTCAACCACCCCGAGGCGGGTCTGCCGGTCGGCGTCGGGCCTGCGAAGGACGCACCCGCTGCACCCGTTGTCGACGCAGCCGAAGGAGAAGTGAAGTAGATGCGGACCAACGTCGGACTCTGGTGGGTCCTCAGCGCGTTCTTCTTCCTCGTCGCGGTCATCTACACGTGGTGGAACTTGGTCAACAACACCGGCGAGGTCGTCAATCGGATCGAGTGGGTCGGCACGATCGCGCTGCTGTTCACCTCGTTCATGTCGCTGCTCATCGCGTTCTACGTGAGCCGCGTGCACCGCGCACAGGGAGGCGAGCTCCCGGAGGACCGCCTCACGGCGGAGATCGATGACGGCGACCCCGAGCTCGGCGAGTTCAGCCCGTGGTCGTGGTGGCCCATCGTGCTCGCGTTCGCGGCCGCCATCGGAATGATCGGTCTGGCGGTCGGCACGTGGCTGATGCCGATCGGGATCGGCGTCTTCGTGGTCGCCATCGTCGGCTGGGTGTACGAGTACTACCGCGGCTACTTCGCGCGCTGATCACGTGCCGCTGCGGCTGAGCGCTGCCGCGGTGTCGGACGTCGGTCCGCACCGCGCGACGAACCAGGATTCTGCGTTCACCGCGCCCTGGGGCGCCGCTGTGGCGGACGGGGTCGGGGGAGGACCCTCGGGCGACCTCGCGTCGTCCGCCTTCCTGCATCGCCTGGTGGCCGGCGTTCGAGGACCCCTCGTGCTCGACGACTGGCTGCAACGCATCCGGATAGCCAACTGGGACCTGCGGGCGCACGTCGAGCACGACCCTTCGCTCGCCGGCATGGCGACCACGTTCACCGGCCTGCTCACGGCGCCCGATGACACGGTGATCCTCGCGCACACGGGGGACTCGCGCGCCTACCTCCTGCGCGATGGCGGGCTCACCCAGGAGTCGCATGACGACTCGCTCGTGCAGGTGCTGGTGGATCACGGTCTGATCGCCGAATCGGATGCCGCGACCCACCCGCAGCGGAACATCATCACCGCGTCCATGCAGGGGCGCGACGAGGACGTCATCGCGATCGTGTCACGCGTGTCGGACGTCGGAGACCGCTGGCTGCTGTGCAGCGACGGCGTGACGGACTACCTGACGGAGCGCGCACTCGCGCCGGTGCTCGCGACGGGCTCGCCCATGACGGCGGCGCGCTTGCTGGTCGAGCTCGCCATCCGCTCGGGCTCACGCGACAACATCACGGCGGTGGTGTGCGACGTCGTCCCTGACTCACTCGACCCGGGGTCACCGGAGTTCTCCGGAGCGGCCGCTGACCGCTTCCGTGAGAAGCTCGAATCGGCGTAACCGCACTCCTGGGGTCGTCCCGACCCGATACATCGCTCCATGGGGCGTGTGCGGCGTCTCAGAGCACTCGGCCGATCGGCGCGACGAGACTCCTGTGAAGCCCTGCGGTCACTCGGAGGCGACTCGCTCCCGCACGACCATGGTGAGCGGGTCGAACGTGCGGGGGAGCGCACCCTCGTCGTTCTCGGTGGGCTGGCCCTCGCGCACCCAGTACTCGTAGCCGCCGATCATCTCTCGCACGGCGTACCCGAGCTTCGCGAACTCGAGGGCGCCTTTCGTGCCGGCGTTGCACCCGGGGCTCCAGCAGTAGACCACGACGGGCATGTCCGCGGGGATCTCGCGCGGAGCACGCGTCGCAATCTCGCTGTAGTGCATGTGTATGGCGCCGGGGATGCGCCCCCGCGCCCATGCTTCATCGCTGCGCACATCCACCAGGATGAACCTTTCGCCGGCCTTCTGAGCGGCGTAGACGTCGGAGGGGTCCGTCTCGTGGGTGAGCTTGTCGGAGAAGTACGTGAGCGCATCGGTCATAGGGCCAGCCTACGGATGAACCCGCAGCGGCTCGCCGCCCGAGGCGCCACGTGACGCCGGATTCCTGCCGACGATGCTCCGACATGCCCGGAGAATTGGCGGATGCCCCGGCTCCCGCCTGAACAGGGGAGCCGGGGCATCCGGTTCGTGTCAGTTGACTTACTCGTCGCCGTTGTCGTCGCGCTTCTTCGACTTCTTCGGGTTCTCTTCGTCGACCACGATCACGTTCGACGGACGATTGGCCGTTTCGGTGTTGTGACCGTCGTCGATCGGCACGTGGGGAGCGTCGGGAACCCCGGCCCGCTCGTGAGCGGCCTGGATCTCGGCGTCCTCCTCGACCGCGATGTGGTCGAGGGTGTGGTGCTGGTGCTCGACCGCCGCCTCGATTTCGGCCTGCGTGAGCGGGGCGAGGCGGTCCTCGAAGAACCAGCGCGACAGAGCGGCGCGGAGGTTCTGGTGCCACGGGATGCGGCCGCGGGCGTTCGGGCGCACGACGAGAGGCTCTTCGACCTCGTGGCCGATCAGCTTCCACCGCTCGTACTCGTCGACGGGCTGGTGGACCTCGATGTACTCGCCGCCCGGGAGGCGCACGATGCGGCCCGACTCGTAGCCGTGCAGCGCGATCTCGCGGTCCTTCTTCTGGAGCGCGATGCAGATGCGCTTCGTGACGAAGTAGGCGATGATCGGGCCGACGATGAGCAGCGCCTGGAGGGTGTGGATGACGCCCTCCATCGTGAGCCAGAAGTGCGTCGCGATGATGTCGGACGAGGCAGCGGCCCACAGGACCGCGTAGAACGTGACACCTGCCGCACCGATGGCCGTGCGCGTCGCGGCGTTGCGCGGACGCTGCGCGATGTGGTGCTCGCGCTTGTCGCCCGTGATCCACGCCTCGATGAAGGGGTAGATGAGGACGAGCACGATGAACAGACCGAGCACCAGGATCGGCGCGATGATGTTGAACGACCACGTGCGGTCCAGGAAGACGAACTCCCATCCCGGCGGGACCAGACGCAGGGCGCCGTCCGCGAAGCCGATGTACCAGTCGGGCTGGGTTCCGGCGGACACGGGGGAGGGGTCGTACGGTCCGTAGTTCCAGATCGGGTTGATCGTGAACAGCGATGCGATGAGCACGATGACGCCGAACGTGATGAAGAAGAACCCGCCCATCTTCGACATGTAAACGGGCATCATCGGGTAGCCGACGACGTTGCTGTTCGTGCGCGCGGGCCCGGCGAACTGCGTGTGCTTGTTGATGACCATGAGCATCAGGTGCAGCACGAGCAGCGCGACGAGGATCGCAGGCAGTAGCAGGATGTGCAGCGTGTACAGGCGTCCGACGATCGCGGTGCCAGGGAACTCACCGCCGAACAGCAGGAACGACGTCCACGTGCCGATCAGCGGGATGCCCTTGATCATGCCGTCGATGATGCGCAGACCGTTGCCCGAGAGGAGATCGTCGGGCAGCGAGTAGCCGGTGAAGCCCTCGCCCATCGCGAGGATGAACAGGATGAAGCCGATCACCCAGTTCAGCTCGCGCGGCTTGCGGAACGCGCCGGTGAAGAACACGCGGAGCATGTGCACGCCGATGCCGGCCACGAACACCAGAGCCGCCCAGTGGTGGATCTGACGGACGAGCAGGCCGCCGCGGAGGTCGAACGAGATCTTCAGGGTCGAATCGAGAGCGGCCGACATCTCGACGCCGCGCATCGGGATGAAGGCGCCCGTGTAGTGCGTCGGCACCATCGAGGCCTGGAAGAAGAACGTCAGGAACGTGCCCGAGAGCAGGACGACGACGAAGCTCCACAGCGCGATCTCGCCGAGCATGAACGACCAGTGGTCGGGGAAGATCTTGCGGCCGAGCTCCTTGACGAAGCCGGACAGGCTGGTCCGCTCATCGATGTAGTTCGCGGCCGCGCCGACGAAGCGGCCGCCGAGCGGCTTCTCCTTGGTCTCCGCCTGGAACCGGGAGGTTGCGGATGCGGTACTCAATGGCGCTCCCAGAAGCTCGGGCCGACGGGTTCGGTGAAGTCGCTGCGGGCGACGAGGTAGCCCTCATCGTCGACCGTGATGGGCAGCTGCGGCAGGGGGCGTGCCGCCGGTCCGAAGATCACGGCCGCGCCGCGCGTGACATCGAACTGTGACTGGTGGCACGGGCACAGCAGGTGGTGTGTCTGCTGCTCGTACAGGGCGACCGGGCATCCGACGTGCGTGCAGACCTTCGAGTAGGCCACGATGCCGTCGTACGACCAGTCCTTGCGGTCCTCGGCCTCGACGAGCTGCTCGGGCAGCAGGCGCATGAGCAGCACGATCGCCTTGGCCTTCTCTTCGAGGTAGCCCTCCTCGTGGCTGAGCGCCGCGAGCGGTTCGGGGATCACGTGCATCGCCGAGCCGAGCGTGACGTCCGCGGCGCGGATCGGGGTGCCCTCGGGGTCGCGCGCGAGGCGCATGCCCTCTTCCCACATCGTGTGGGAGAGCAGGGCCACCGGGTCGCCGGCGACCGGGTTCGTCGGGCTGTTCTGCGGAGCGAGCCCGCGGAACAGCGCGATGCCGGGGACGATCGAGGCGATGAGCGCCGCGAACAGCGAGTTGCGGATCATCGCACGGCGGCCGAAGCCCGACTCCTCGTTCGCATCGGCGAAGGCCTTGACCGCCGCCTCGCGCGTCGAGTCACGGCCGCGCGTCGCGTGCCGGGGCTCGATGAACTCCTTGTCGGACATGACGGCCTTCGACCAGTGGATCGCGCCGATGCCGAGGGCCAGCAGCGCGAGGGCGATGCCGAGGCCGACGAAGAGGTTGTTGTTGCGGATGTCGGCGATCCGGCCGCTCTCGATCGGGAAGATGATGTAGGCCGCGACGGAGAAGATGCTCGCCGCCACCGACAGGTAGAACAGCGTGTAGATCGTCCGCACGGCGCGCTTCATCGCGGCCGGGTCCTTGTCGGTCATGCGCGCCCGGTGCGGCGGCAGGTCCGGCGTTTTCACGGGGTCGCTGACGGCGACCGCGAGCCCCGGTGAGGGCTTCCAGGAGGCCCTCTCGTGCTCGAGCGGGTCTTCCTCGTGTGCCATTGCTGTGTCCTCTTCGCGTGAGTGTCGTCGTCGATTCAGTTGGACTTCGCCGTGATCCACACGGTGATGGCGATCAGCGCACCGATGCCGAAGATCCAGATGAACAGGCCCTCCGAGACCGGGCCCAGCGAGCCGAGCGTGAAGCCTCCGGCGGACTCCTCGTTCTGCAGGAAGATGAGCGCCGAGATGATGTCGCGCTTGTCTTCGAGCGAGAGGTTCATATCGCCGAACACGGGCATGTTCTGCGGACCCGTCACCATCGCCGCGTACATGTGCAGCGGGCTCGTGGTGTGGAGAGCGGGGGCGTACTTGCCCTCGGTGAGCGCGCCGCCGGCGGCGGCGACGTTGTGGCACATCGCGCAGTTGATGCGGAACAGCTCGGCTCCGCGCGCGATGTCGCCCTCGCCGTCGAGCACCTCCGGGTCGGGGTACGTCGGGCCGGGCGAGGTCGACTGCACGTAGGCGGCGATCGCCTCGATCTGCTCCTGGGTGAACTGCGGCGGCTTCTGCGGAGCCTGCGGCCCCTGCATCTGCAGCGGCATGCGCCCGGTCGCGAGTTGGAACTCGACCGAAAGCTCACCGACGCCGTACAGCGACGGGCCGTCTTCCGACCCCTCGAGGTTGAGGCCGTGGCAGGTGGCGCAGTTCGCCTGGAACAGCAGCTTGCCGTCTTCGACGGTCAGGGTGCTCGAGGCCGACGGCTCCGCCGTCGCGGCCACCGCCGCCGACGCGCCGGCGTAGACGCCACCGGTGATCAGAAGACCGATACCGATGAGGGCGGCCGCCGCCCAGGGACTCCGGCGCCCGTGCGAGCGGCGCTTGCTCTCTCGTGCCATGTCGGGATTCCGCTCCGCTCTATCTCAGGAAGTAGATGACGATGAACAGCGCGATCCAGACGACGTCCACGAAGTGCCAGTAGTACGACACGACGATGGAGGACGTCATCTCCTTGCGCCCGAAGTTGCGGACCGCGTACGCGCGGCCGATGACGAGCAGGAACGCGATGAGACCGCCGGTCACGTGCAGGGCGTGGAAGCCCGTCGTGAGGTAGAAGGCAGACGCATACGAGTCGGCCTGGATCGGCATGCCTTCGAACACCAGCTGTGCGTACTCCCACACCTGGCCGGACACGAAGACGGCGCCCATGAAGAAGGTGAGGAAGAACCACTCGACCATGCCCCACCGGCGGAAGTTCCAGAAGCCGCCCGTACGGTACGGCTGGAACCGCTCAGCGGCGAAGACGCCCATCTGGCAGGTGAAGCTCGAAAGCACCAGGATGAGCGTGTTCACGGCGGCGAAGGGGATGTTCAGCAGCGCGGTGCGGTCCGCCCACAGTTCAGGGGAGGTGGCCCGCAGGGTGAAGTAGATCGCGAAGAGTCCCGCGAAGAACATCACCTCGCTGCCGAGCCAAACGATCGTTCCGACAGCGACCGGATCAGGACGCTTGACGGATCGCATGGCCTGGGAATAGGTCGCTGGCGTGCTCGTCACGTCCCCATTATGGCTGATCCTGAGAGACGCTTCATGCACCGCCGATCATCCAGCGGGCCTGAAAGAGAACTTCGGGCCACCTCAGAGGGGGCTGACAACCCGCCGGGAGATCGCCAGACGACTGTCGGGCGGCCCGAACCATCCCCATTCGGCGGCTCACTCGGCGATCGGCGTGTCCCTGTCGCGCACTAGGCTTCTGGGTCATGGCGGAGCTGTACTCGTGGCCGGAGATCCTCTCGAGCCTGCTCGACGGCAAGGACCTGAGCGTGTCCGAGTCGACGTGGGCGATGCGTCAGATCATGAGCGGGTCGGCGACGCCGTCCCAGTTGGGCGCGTTCCTGGTGGCTCTGCGCGCGAAGGGCGAGACGGTCGATGAGATCGTCGGATTCCGCGACGCGATCCTCGAGGCAGCGCTTCCGCTTCCCGTGTCTCCCGACGTGCTCGACATCGTCGGCACCGGCGGCGACCGCTTCGGCACGGTGAACGTGTCGACGACGGCGGCGATCGTGGCCGCCGCATCCGGGATCCCCGTCGTCAAGCACGGCAACAAGGCCGCCAGCAGCTCGTCGGGCTCGTCCGACGTGCTCCGCGCGCTCGGCGTCGACCTCGAGCTCTCGCCCGAGGCGGTCGCAGAGACGCTCGACCGGGCCGGACTCACGTTCGTGTTCGCGACCGCCTTCCACCCCGGCTTCCGGCACGCGGGTCCGACGCGCGCCGAGCTCGGCGTCCCGACGGTGTTCAACTTCCTCGGTCCGCTGTGCAACCCGGCCCGCGCCGAGGCGAATGCGGTCGGCGTCGCGCACCTCGACCGCGTGCCGCTCATCACGGGCGTGTTCCGCACGCGCGGGGCGACGGCACTCGTGTTCCGCGGCGACGACGGGCTCGACGAGCTCACGACGACCGGCCACAGCCGCCTGTGGGAGGTGAGTCGCGGCGACATCCACGAGCACGATCTCGATCCGCGCGATCTCGGAATCCCGCTCGCCGACATCGACGACCTCCTCGGTGGCGATCCCGCGCACAACGCCGAGGTCGTGCGACGCGTGCTCGCGGGCGAGAAGGGTCCGGTGCGCGACATCGTGCTGCTCAACGCCGCGGCCGGCATCGTGGCGTATCGCCTGTTCCGCGACGCATCCGAAGTGCAGCGCCCGATCCTCGAGCGCCTCGGCGAGGCGATGGAGCTCGGCGCGGCGGCCATCGACGAGGGCAGGGCGGCGGCGACGCTCGACCGCTGGATCGAGGTCACGACCTCGCTCGCGCCCGCCTGACCGCCCCTTCTCCGCACACGCGCGCAGCGCTCTGGCGGCGTGTCGCCGCCGGACGCTAGGTTTGCCGCAGCATCCGTTCGGGAATTCGAGGAGGAGCTCGCCATGTCAGACGCCGCCGCCCCCGAGGCCCCCGACGCGATCGCCCCGCCCGCCCGCAAGACGGGGGGCGTGAAGGTCGTCGGGATCCTCGGCATCCTCGCGGGCATCGCACTCATCGTCGTCGCGATCGTCGTGTGGATCGTCGTGACGATGCAGCTGCGCGTCGAGAACATCACGATCCCCGATGACGCGATGGCGTTCCAGGGCCAACAGGTGTCGGGCCCCTTCACCGCGTACGTGCAGGCCGACATCATCAACCGCCACGCGCTCGAGGCATCCGGCGGCCAGACGTACGCCGAGCTTGCGCAGGACGACCCGATCCGCGCCACGATGATGAACGCGTCGTTCCTGCGCGCGTCGCTGTTCACATCCGTCGTCTCGTACGGCGTCGCCGCCTTCGCCGCCGCGGTCGGTGTGCTCTCGATCATGTTCGGATGGGCGCTGCACCGGCTCGCTGTGGCGCCCGTCGTCGTGAAGCGTTCGGCGTTCGCCGCGCCGGGGGAGTGACCTGCCCGGCATGAGCGGCGCGTCCCGCGGAGACCGCGATGCATCCGCGTGATGCCCTCATCGAGATCGCGACGCTCCTCGAGCGCGAGCGGTCGTCACGCTACAAGTCGAAGGCGTTCCGGGCGGCGGCCGACGCGATCGCGGGGCTGAGCGACGAGGACCTGCGCGACGCGGCGTCCCTCCGTCGCCGAAAGGGAATCGGCGAGTCGACGTTCGCGGTCATCCAGGAGGCGCTCGCCGGCGGCGTCCCCGCCTACCTGGCGGATCTGCGCGAGCGCGCAGGAGTGCAGCGCGAATCGAAGCTGCGTGCTCAGTTGCGCGGCGATCTGCACAGCCACAGCGACTGGTCGGACGGGCTCACCTCGATCGACCTCATGAGCGAGACGGCGCGCATGCTGGGGCACGAATACCTCGCGCTCACCGACCACTCACCGCGTCTGCGGGTCGCCAACGGACTCTCGGCCGAGCGACTGCGCGCGCAGCGCGAGGTCGTCGAGCGCTTCCGCGACGAGAAGTTCACGCTTCTGTGGGGCATCGAGGTCGACATCCTCGATGACGGTGCGCTCGACCAGGAGCCCGAGCTGCTCGACGAGCTCGACGTCGTCGTGGCGTCGGCGCACTCCAAGCTCCGGATGGATTCCGGGCCGATGACGCGCCGCTTCGTCGAGGCCGTGTCGAACCCGCGCACGGATGTGCTCGGGCACGTGACGGGTCGGCTCGTCGAGGGGTCGCGCGGTACACGCCCGCAGTCGACGTTCGACGCGCGCGCGGTGTTCGAGGCGTGCGCGGAACACGGCGTCGCCGTCGAGATCAACTCGCGGCCGGAGCGTCAGGATCCGCCCGACGAGCTTCTCGCGCTCGCACTCGAGATCGGATGCCTCTTCTCGATCGACTCCGACGCGCACGCGCCCGGCCAGCTCTCGCTCATCGACTACGGCGCCGAGCGCGCCGAGCGTGCGGGCGTGCCCGCCGACCGGATCGTCACGACGTGGCCCCTGGAACGGCTGCGTGATTGGCTGCGGCGCCCCCGATGAGCCCCCGGATGAACCCTCGCCCGACTCCGCCCGGCAACGGTACGTTCGGATGATGGTGGACTTCACGAGGGACGAGCTGCTCGAGCGCAACGACGAGGAGTTCGAGGCGCTCATCGGGCTGATCGACTCGCTGCCTCCGGAGCGCCTCGACGAGGAGTTCGCCGGCGACGGGCGCGATCGCAACGTGCGAGACGTCGTCGCCCACCTGCACGCTTGGCACATCCTCTTCGAGGGCTGGTACGCCGAGGGGACGACCGGCGGCATCCCCGCGATCCCCGCCGACGGATACTCGTGGTCGCAGCTCGCCGAGCTCAACGAGGATCTGCGTCAGCAGTGGCAGGACACGAGCCTGCACGACCTGCTCGCGCTGCTGAAGGCGTCCCATCAGTCGCTGCAGGCGGATGTCGCGCTGCACTCCGACGCCGAGCTCAGCGACCCCGACATCCACCCCTGGACGCAGGGTTCGCCGCTCGGCGAGTTCGCGCTGGAGTGCGGCGGCAACCATTACCGCTGGGCGCGCAACGCGATCGCCACCGGGCTGCGCCTGGAGGCGGCCGCCTAGACTCGTGAGGTGAACGTGCGCCCGGCATCCGACGCGAGAAGCCGGATGCCGTGGCTCGTGATCACGGGCGTGCTCGTCGCGGCGTTGAGCCTGCGCGGACCCATCGTGGCGCCCACCCCCGTGCTGTCGGCCATCGAGCGCGATCTCGACGTCGGGTCGACGGCCGCGGGCCTGCTCACGACGGCTCCCGTGCTCATGTTCGCGCTGCTCACGCCGGTCGCGGCCGTCGTGATCCGACGGGCGGGCGCCGAGACGGCGCTGGTCCTCTCTCTCAGCGGTGTGCTTCTCGGCACGTTCATCCGCGCTCTGCCCGGCTTCGGCTCGATGCTGACCGGGATGGTCGTGATCGGCGCGTCCATCACGATCGGCAACGTCGTCATCCCGGTCATCATCCGCCGGGACGTGCGTCCCGAGCGCGTCGCGATCGTTACCGCGGCGTACGCCGCGATGCTCAACGCCGGATCGCTCATCACGTCGCTGCTCACCGCGCCGCTCGCGTCGGTGCTCGGGTGGCCGGCGGCACTGCTCACGTGGTCGGTCATCACGATCGCCGGCATCATCGTGTGGGCCGCGCACCTGCAGCGCGAGCGGCGAGCCGGCGAGGATCCCGACGAGCAGTACTCCGGGGTCCCGGCGCCGGCGGCGTCCGCACCGACACCTGGGCGAGACGTCGATCCCGAGATCCTCACGGGACCGCTTCCCGTCGTCACCCGACACAGACGGATGCTCCGCCGCCCCGTCACGTGGCTGCTCGTCGCCTCGTTCGCGCTCCAGTGCACGATCTACTACGCGCTGTCGACGTGGTTGCCGACGTTCGCCGCCGATGAGCTGCAGCTCGACGCGGCATCCGCCGGCGCGATCGCGTCCGTCTACCAGGGTGTCGGCATCGCGGGGGCGTTCCTCGTGCCGCTGCTCATGCGCTTCACTCCGCGGATCGTGACGCCCCTCGTGATCTGCGCGTCGTGGCTCGTCGTCACGATCGGCCTCCTCGTCGATCCGGGGCCGCTGTGGGTGTGGCTGTCGATCGGCGCGATCGGGCACGCGGGCGGCTTCGTCGTCATCTTCTCCGCGCTCGTCGCGGTCGCGCGCGACGACGCCGAGGCCGCCGGGCTGTCGGCGCTCGTGCAGGGCGTCGGATACGCGATCGGCGCCCTCGGTGCGCCGGTCGTGGGCGCGCTGCACGAGGCGACGGGGGAGTGGACGTCCGCCCTCGTGCTGCTTCTCGTGCTCGCGATCGGCTACTGCGCGACGCTCCTGGGTGCCATCGCCGCGGCACGGCGCCCCGGGCGCTGAGCCCGGACGCGCCCTCGTCAGTCCGTCTCGACCCGGTCGAGCGCCTCGATGAGCCGCGTCATCGAGCCGCCGAGTCCCCAGTGCTCGGCGAAGGCCGCCGCATCCGTCTTCGCGGAGTCGTGCAGCGGACGCAGACGCGCGTCGACGTCGGGCAGGTCGAGGTCGCGGACGACCCCGACGACTTCGGGCGCGACCGCCAGGTACGGAAGGCCGGCGGTGATCTTGGCGCGAACGCCCGCGCTCATGCCGCCCTCGCCGCTCTCGGCGGCGGCGATGATGCCCGGGAGGTCGCCGTACGCGGCGAGGAGCCCGGCCGCCGACTTCTCGCCGATGCCCGCGACGCCCGGAAGACCGTCGGAGGAGTCCCCGCGCAGCGTCGCAAAGTCGGCGTACTGCTGCGGCAGCACCCCGTACTTCTTGACGACGGTCTCGTCGGTCACGACCTCGAGGTTGCTCATGCCCCGCGCGGTGTAGACGACCCGCACGTCGCGCGCGTCGTCGACGAGCTGGAAGAGATCGCGGTCGCCCGTCACGATGTCGACAGGCTGTGTCGCGCGCGTCGCGAGCGTGCCGATGACGTCGTCGGCCTCGTGCTCGGCGGCTCCGACGATGACGATGCCGACCGCCGCGAGCGCTTCGCGGATGATCGGCACCTGCACCTCGAGCGGATCGGGCACGACCTCGATGTCGGGAGCACCCTCCACGACCTGCGCGACGCGGTGCGTCTTGTACGACGGGATGAGGTCGACGCGCCACTGCGGGCGCCAATCGTCGTCCCAGCACGCGACGAGGTCGGTCGGCGTGTACGTCGTGACGAGTCGCGCGATGATGTCGAGGAACCCGCGCACCGCGTTGACGGGCGTGCCGTCAGGAGCGCGCACCTTGTCGGGCACGCCGTAGAACGCGCGGAAGTAGAGCGAAGCACTGTCGAGCAGCATGAGGCGGCCGGGCATGCGCTCATCCTGTCACGGGTCGGCGACACGGGCCCGGCGACGACGCGAGGTGGCGGATGCCGCGGCATCCGCCACCCGCATCGCGTCAGCGCGCGGCTGCGACCGGCGCGTCGAGCTCCTCGGGAGCGGGCCCCGCCTCGGGCACGGGACGCGTGCGCGCGAGGCGCGCAGCCGCCCACGCGGCGACGAGCGTGACCGCCGACATCACGGCGAGGATGATGCCCGGATGCCACCACGCGAAGTCCGTCGCGCCGCCGAGCGCCGTCGTGAGCAGCGGCACGAAGCCGCTCACCGTCGCCGCGAACGCGTACGAGACCGACAGCGCGGAGTAGCGGAAGTGGTCGGGGAACAGATCGTTCATGAGCCCGCCGAGCGCAGCCCAGGCCATCGTCGGGAGGATGCCGCCGACGATCATGGTGCCGACGAGGATCGGGAACGTCGCGAACTGCAGGAGCCAGTACATCGGGAACGTGACGAGGAGCGTGCCCAGGGCGCCCCACAAGACGACCTGCGCCGATCCGATGCGGTTGGCCCACGCACCGAAGAGGGGGATGGTCACAAGTTGCAGCAGGCCGCCGATCGTCGTCGCGATGAGCAGGTCCTGGAAGCTGAACCCGAGCTCGGTCACGCCGTAGTTCACGGTGTACGTGTTCATGAGCGAGTACGAGCCGATGCCGAGGAGCGCGGCGCCGATCGCGATGAGGATCGCGACGGGGCGCACGCGGAACATCGTCAGGAACGGCACCTTGTCTCGCCGACCCTCCGCGACGACGCCCTCGAACACGGGCGTCTCGGTGATCGTGATGCGCAGGTAGAGCGACACCGCGAGCAGCGGCAGAGCGATGAGGAACGGGATGCGCCAGCCCCACGCCGCGAGTTGGTCGGCGGGCAGTGCGATCGTCATGACGATGAAGAGAGCCGCCGACAGGATCGAGCCGACGGGGGAGCCGAGCTGCGGCACGGCGGCGTAGAACGCGCGCTTGATCGGGTTGGCGTGCTCGGTCGCGAGGAGGATCGATCCTCCCCACTCGCCGCCGAGCGAGAGGCCCTGCGCGATGCGGAGGATCACGAGGAACACCGCACCGAACCAGCCCGCCTGCGCGTACGTCGGCAGCACGCCGATGAGTCCGGTCGCGACGCCCATGATGCCGATCGTCCACAGGAGGGTCGCGCGACGGCCGAGGCGGTCGCCCATGTGGCCGAAGATCACCGCGCCGATCGGGCGCACGACGAACGCGACCGCGACGGTCGAGAACGCGAGGAGCGTGCCGCCGAACTCGCCGAGCGGCTCGAAGAAGAGGGGTCCGACGAAGAAGGCCGAGAAGTACGCGAAGACGTAGAAGTCGAACGACTCGAGGGACGTGCCGACCATCGAGGCCCAGGCCACGCGGCGGACGGAGGAGGAACCGGAGGAACCGGATGCCGCAGGGGCGGCGTCTGCTGTTGTCACGAGCGTCTATCCTGCCACCGCTCGAGGGTTGATGGATCCGATCCAGGAAGTCTGTTACGCGGGCGGCACCGCGGTCGCCGCGATGACGTCGGCGTAGAACTCCGCACTCCGCTTCGGAAGTCGCTCCTGCGTCTGGAAGTCGACCGCGATGATGCCCCACCGCTGTGTGTACCCCTCCGCCCATTCGAAGTTGTCGAGCAATGACCACACGTAATACCCCTCGAGCGCCACCCCGTCGGCGATCGCACGCGATGCCTGCTGGAAGTGCGCGCGGAAGAACTCGAGGCGCTCAGGGTCGTCCACCGTGACCGCGGGCGACCGGTCGGGGATGCCGTTCTCGGTGATCAGCAGCGGGATCGCGGGGTATTCCGTCGCGAGCCGCGTGAGCAGGTCGTGCATCCCCTCCGGCAGCATCTGCTGCCACGGCGCCGCGGACGTCGGGGCCACCTGCGTCTCGCGGCCGTCGGGGCGGACGCCCGTCACGCCGTAGTACTGCACCGCGAGGAAGTCCAGGGGAGCCGCGATCGTCTCGAGGTCCCCGGCCTTCTGCAGTCCGGCGAAGGTCACCGGGTCGGCGGGGAGCTGTCCGGCATCGCCGCCCACGGCGTCATCCGGGTACGTGCCGAGCAGCACGGGGTCGAGGAACAGCCGGTTCTCGCGGGCGTCCACGCGCACCGCCGCCTCCGGTTCGCCGGGGTCGGTCGGGTACGCGGGGATGAGGTTCAACGCGATGCCGATGCGTCCCGCCGCGCCGCTCAGGCGTAACCGCTCGACGGCGCGTCCGTGTGCGAGCAGCTGGTGGTGCACGGCCGCCGCGGCGACGTCGGGTGAGCGCAGACCCGGCGCATGCGCCCCGTACCAATGACCCACGTACGCGTGGGTCTTCGGCTCGTTGAGCGTCATCCAGTCGGCTTCCACGTCGCCGAACGCCTCGAAGCACGCGGCCGCGTACTCGGCGAACAGGTCCGCCGTCTCGCGCTGGACCCACCCGCCAGCGTCCTGCACCCATTGCGGCAGGTCCCAGTGGAACAGCGTGATGGCGGGACGGATGCCGCGCGACACGAGCGCGTCGATCACGCGCCGGTAGTGGTCGATGCCGCGCGATTCGATCGTGCCCGTGCTGGTCGGCACGATGCGCGACCACGACAGTGAGAAGCGGTAGGCCGCGAGGCCGAGGCTCGCCATGAGGTCGATGTCCTCCTCGTACCGTCGGTACTGATCCGCCGCCGGCTCGCCGGTCGACCCGTCGCGGATCGTCCCCACACGGGCGGCGAACGTGTCCCACACCGACGGGGTGCGCCCGTCGGCCGTGAGCGACCCCTCGACCTGGAACGCGCTGGTGGCGGCTCCCCACGTGAAGCCGGTCGGGAAGCCCATCGGCTCGGCGGGCGGGGACCACGGGGTGGGGCTGGGAATCGCGGTCGGGGCGGGGATGGGCGGCGCATCCGCCGTGCAGGCCGCGAGCGCGGCCGCCATCGCGCCGGCGCCTGCGGCCGTCAGCAGCGTGCGGCGCGTGATCACGGGACGGGGGAACGGGGCGTCTGGCATCGTCGCCTCAGCTCGGGGCTGTCAGGGGAAGCCTACGACGATCGTCGAGCCGGTAAGATCGAGGGGAACGACGTCGATCCGGCCATCACCGGGGAGTCTTCGGAAGAACGCGACGGGTCCCCGTGCCCGGCGTCAGTAGAACCGAACGGGTCAGGCCCGTCACAGCCGCAGTGAGAGGGGGCCCGGGTCTCGGGCGAGCGCATCTCGCGCACGAGACCTCGAGGTCAAGCAGGGTGGTACCGCGGTCCGCGAGGGTCGTCCCGGCAGATGAGCATTCGAGCACCTGCTGGAGAGACATGACCTACCCCCGCCCTTCCGCTTTCGGCCCCGCCGCCGATGCGACGCCGCCCGCTGTCGTGCCGAGCCCGCGCTTCCCCGAGATCGAGCTCGAGGTGCTCGACTTCTGGAAGAACGACGACACGTTCCGCGCGTCGATCGCGCAGCGCGAGGGCGCTCCCGAGTGGGTCTTCTACGACGGCCCGCCGTTCGCGAACGGTCTGCCGCATTACGGGCACCTTCTGACCGGCTACGCGAAGGATCTCTTCCCGCGTTTCCAGACGATGCGCGGCCACAAGGTCGACCGCGTGTTCGGGTGGGACACGCACGGTCTTCCCGCCGAGCTCGAGGCGATGAAGCAGCTCGACATCACCGAGAAGCAGCAGATCGAGGAGATGGGAATCGCGGCGTTCAACGCGAAGGCCCGCGAGTCGGTGCTCGAGTACACACGGGAGTGGGAGGACTACGTCACCCGCCAGGCGCGCTGGGTCGACTTCGAACGCGGCTACAAGACGCTCGACACGACCTATATGGAGTCGGTGCTGTGGGCGTTCAAGACGCTCTACGACAAGGGCCTCGCGTACGAGGGCTACCGCGTGCTGCCGTACTGCTGGCGCGACGAGACGCCGCTGTCGAGCCATGAGCTGCGCATGGACGACGACGTGTACAAGATGCGCCAGGACCCGTCCGTGACCGTCACCTTCCCGCTCGTCGGCGCGAAGGCCGAGGCGCTCGGCCTCACCGGTGTGCGGGCGCTCGCGTGGACCACGACCCCGTGGACGCTGCCGACCAACCTCGCGCTGGCCGTCGGTCCCGACATCCGCTATGTCGTCCTTCCCGGCGGCCCGAACGGCGCCTCGGACGTCCCGGCGGGCGATGACCGCGAGAGCGCCGTCGCGCACCGGTACCTCCTCGCGGAGGAACTTCTGGGCGGCTACGCGAAGGACCTCGGCTACGAGTCGCCCGAGGCGGCGCGCGAGGCGGTCGAGCGCGTGGTCCTGGGCTCCGAGCTCGACGGGGTCTCGTACGACCGCCTGTTCGACTATTACGCGGATGCCGAGACCTGGGGCACCCAGAACGCGTGGCGCATCATCGCCGACGACTACGTGACGACCAGCGACGGCACGGGCATCGTTCACCAGGCGCCGGCGTACGGTGAAGACGACCAGCGCGTGGCCGAGGCGGCCGGGATCCCGACGATCCTGTCGCTCGACGACGGCGGGCGCTTCCTGCCGCACGTGACGGATGTCGCGGGCCAGCTGTGGATGGACGCCAACACGCCCCTCGTGCGCCTCCTGCGCCAGAACGGGCGACTGCTGCGCCTCGCGAGCTACGAGCACTCGTACCCGCACTGCTGGCGCTGCCGCAATCCCCTCATCTACAAGGCGGTCTCGAGCTGGTTCGTGCGCGTGACCGCGATCAAGGACCGCATGCTCGAGAACAACGAGCAGATCATGTGGGTGCCCGAGAACGTCAAGCACGGGCAGTTCGGCAAGTGGCTCGAGGGCGCGCGCGACTGGTCGGTGAGCCGCAACCGCTACTGGGGCTCGCCGATCCCGGTGTGGAAGAGCGACGACCCGGAGTACCCGCGCGTCGATGTGTACGGGTCGCTCGAGGAGCTCGAGCGCGACTTCGGCGCGCTGCCGCGCAACGAGGCGGGCGAGATCGACCTGCACCGCCCGTTCATCGACGAGCTCACGCGCCCGAACCCAGACGACCCGACCGGCCGCAGCACGATGCGGCGCATCGAAGACGTGTTCGACGTGTGGTTCGACTCGGGATCGATGCCGTATGCGCAGGTGCACTACCCGTTCGAGAACCGCGAGTGGTTCGAGACGCATTCGCCGGCGGACTTCATCGTCGAGTACATCGGCCAGACGCGCGGCTGGTTCTACGTCATGCACGTGCTGTCGACCGCGCTGTTCGACCGGCCGGCGTTCACGGGCGTGTCGTGCCACGGCATCGTGCTCGGCAGCGACGGGCAGAAGATGTCGAAGTCGCTGCGCAACTACCCCGACGTGAGCGAGGTCTTCGATCGCGACGGCTCCGACGCGATGCGCTGGTTCCTGATGGCGAGCTCGGTGCTGCGCGGCGGCAACCTCATCGTCACGGAGGAGGGCATCCGCGCCGGCGTGCGCGAGTTCCTTCTGCCGCTGTGGAACGCGTGGTACTTCTTCGCGACGTACGCGAACGCGGCCGGCGGCCCAGAGGGCTCGGGCTACGAGGCGTCGTGGCGCACCGACTCCACCGACGTGCTCGACCGGTACATCCTCGCGCTCACGGGCGACCTCGTGCGCGGTGTCGCCGCCGACCTGGAGGTGCTCGACTCGACGCTCGCAGCGGCGAAGCTGCGCGACTTCGCCGAGGTGCTGACGAACTGGTACATCCGGCGTTCGCGCGACCGGTTCTGGATGGGCGTGTCGGAGGACCCGGCGAGCCGCGAGGCGTTCGACACCCTTTACACGGTGCTCGAGACGCTCACGCGTGTGGCGGCACCGCTCATCCCCCTCATCTCGGAGCGCGTGTGGCAGGGGCTCACCGGCGGACGCAGCGTGCACCTGCAGGACTGGCCGGATGCCGAGCAGTTCCCGTCCGCCGACGACATCCGCTCCGCGATGGACACCGTCCGCGAGGTGTCGAGCGTCGCGAACGCGCTCCGCAAGAAGGAGGGCAAGCGCGTGCGCCTGCCGCTCGCGAAACTGACGGTGGCGGTGACGGATGCCGCGTCCCTCGCCCAGTTCGAGGACATCCTGCGCGACGAGCTCAACGTGAAGGCGGTCGAGCTCGTGCCGCTCACCGAGACTCTCGCCGAGGAGTACGGCATCAGCCGGCGCCTCACGGTCAACGCGCGCGCCGCGGGCCCGCGCCTGGGCAAGCAGGTGCAGCATGTCATCGCCGGGGCGAAGGCGGGCGTGTGGGAGGAGCGCGACGGCGTCGTGGTCGTCGACGGCATCCCGCTGGAACCCGGCGAGTACGATCTCGCACTCGAGGCCGGGGGTGTCGGCGACGGCACCGCGATCGCGCTGCTGCCGTCGGGGGGCTTCGTGCTGCTCGACACGACCACGACGCCCGAGCTCGAAGCCGAGGGCCTCGCGCGCGACGTCATCCGTGCCGTGCAGGACACGCGCAAGGCCGCCGGCTTCGAGGTGAGCGACCGCATCCGCCTCGAGCTCGCGTTCGACGACGTCGAAGACCGCGTCGCGGTCGAGACGGCGTTCGACATCGCGAACGTCGCCGGTGAGACCCTCGCGGTCGAGTACTCCCTGTACGGGCCTCGCGGCAGCCGTCCCGGAAAGCCCGAGCCCGGGTACGTCGCCGAGTTCGCGGCCGGAACATTCGCGAACCGCGGCGCGTTCGAAGTCGCGGTGACGAAGGTGGAGGCATCCGCATGAGCGAAAAGGATCGGCGCCGCGCCGATCGCGTCTACGAGACCCTCCTGCAGCGGCAGGGGGAGCAGTGGGTGCAGCCGCGCGTCGAGCGCACGCGCCGCGTGCTCGAGCTCCTCGACGACCCGCAGAAGACGTATCGCGTCGTCCACGTGACGGGCACGAACGGCAAGACCTCGACGAGCCGCATGATCGAGAGCCTCGTGCGCGCGCACGGCCTGCGCACGGGCATGTTCACGAGCCCGCACCTCGAGAGGTTCACCGAGCGCATCATGATCGACGGCGAGCCCGTGTCGGATGCCGCGATCGCCGACGCGTGGGACGAGGTCGAGCCCATCGTGGACATCGTCGACGCCGAGCTCGCGGCCGCGGGCGACGCGCCGCTCACGTTCTTCGAGCTGCTGACGGTGCTCGCGTTCGTCGCGTGCGCGGACGCTCCGGTCGACGTGCTCGTGCTTGAGGTGGGCATGGGCGGCTCGTGGGACTCCACGAACACGGCCGACGGAGACGTCGCGGTGATCGCGCCGATCGATGTCGACCACGCCGACCGCCTGGGCGACACGATCCGGGAGATCACGGGCGTCAAGGCAGGGATCATCAAGGACGGCGCATCCGTCGTCTCGGCGCACCAGGATCCCGCCGCGGCCGCCGTGCTGCGCGAGGTCGCGGCGCGCCGCGGTGCGTCGATCGCGTTCGAGGGGGAGGAGTTCGCCCTCACCGACGATCGACTCGCCGTCGGCGGGCAGCTCATCACCGTGCGGGGCCTGGCGGCCACGTACGAGGAGGAGTACCTGCCGCTCTACGGGCAGCACCAGGGCCGCAACGCGGCGCTCGCGATCGCCGCGGTCGAGTCGCTCATCGGGGCGGGGTCGATCGCGATCGCGGGTGACGTGCTGGCCGAGGGACTCGGGCAGGTCACGTCGCCCGGACGCCTGCAGCTCGTCGGGGCGGACCCGACGGTGATCGTCGACGCGGCGCACAACCCGCACGGGGTCCGCTCCCTGGTCGCGGCGCTGCGCGAGGCGTTCGACTTCGACGAGTGGGGCGTCGTGCTGGGCGTCCTGTCCGACAAGGACGCCGCGGGCATCGTCGCCGAGATCACGCCCCTCGCCGCGCACGTCTTCGCGACGTCGCCCGACTCCGAGCGCGCCAACGACGCCGACGCGATCGCCGATCTCGTGGAGGCCGCAGGCGTGAGCGTCACGGTGCACCCCGAGCTCGCCGATGCGGCCGAAGAGGCGCGGCGGTGGGCCGCGGCATCCGACCGTCGTGCCGTCGTCATCGCGGGATCCGTCGTGCTGGCGGGCGAGGCCCTCACGCTCTCGACCGTCGAGGACTGGAAGTCCGGGTGGGAGGCGTGAGCGCCCGACGCGGACGCCGACCGCGCGGGGCGGCCGAGTCGCTCGGGGCGATCGTCCTCGGGTTCGAGTCGGTCGTCGTGTTCCTCGGCGGGCTCGTCGTCTACGGCTTGAAGGCGCTGCCCGCGGGCCTCGAACCGTGGTGGGGCATCGTCGCGGGCGCGACCCTCGCGGTGCTCATGATCGTCACCGCGGGGCTGCTGCGCCACCGCTGGGCCATCGCGCTGGGGTGGCTGTGGCAGCTCGTGCTCGCCGCGGGTGCGATCCTGCTTCCGGCGCTCCTGATCGTCGCGCTCATTTTCGGTGCGATGTGGGGGTATGCCACGATCAAGGGGGCGGCGCTCGACCGCCGCAACGCGCGACTGGCCGCCGACGTCGGCGGTGTCGCCGACGTCCCCCACGAGACCGACAGGGCGAACGGAGACTGACATGCCCACCGAAGAGACCCTCGTCCTTGTGAAGCCCGATGCCGTCGCTCGCGGCCTCACCGGAGCGATCCTCGCGCGCATCGAAGCGAAGGGCTATTCACTCGTCGACATCAAGCTCGTCGAGCCCGACCGCGACCGCCTCGAGGCGCACTACGCCGAGCACGAGGGCAAGCCGTTCTACGAGCCGCTCCTCGAGTTCATGATGTCGGGCCCGTCGGTCGCGATCCGCCTCGCGGGCAACCGCGTCATCGAGGGCTTCCGCTCGCTCGCGGGCACGACCGATCCGACCACCGCCGCCCCCGGCACCATTCGCGGCGACTACGGCCGCGACTGGGGCCTCCAGGTGCAGCAGAACCTCGTGCACGGATCGGACTCGCCCGAGTCGGCCGCGCGCGAGCTCGCGATCTGGTTCCGCTGAGCCGGGAGGATCGAGACGGATGCCGCGCTACGGTGCGGCGACCGTGAATCGCACCTCCGCGGGCGCGCAGGATGCCTTGTCGGGGCACTCCTGCGTCTCCCAGTAATTCGCGATCCACGCGATCGCGGGGCCGGGGTGGATCGTCGGCGGGACCGTTATCGACACTTCGAACGATCCGTCCGCGTCGGGCTCCACGCGCGCCTGCGCGAGCGGGATGCGCTCGCCGTCGGGCTGGATGCGGACGACCCACTCGGTGCCTTCGGGCGCGGGGCACGGGTTCGTGGTCGCGACCGTCACGATGCGGCCGGGCTTGGGGTTCTCGGGCGACACGCTCAGCTCGGGGACGCACACCGCGGGCGGATCCGACGTCGGCACGCACCCCGGCAGCGTGAACGCGCCGATGGCCACCACCGCGAGGGTCATTCCGGCGGCGGCGCGGGGGCGGGGCATCCGTTTCGTGACACGCATGAGGCGACGCTACGACTCCGCGCCGACAACCGGAAGCGTCAGAAGAGCGAGCCGAGCACGTCGAGGCGCAGCTGCGCGATGACCGCGACGATCGCGTAGCTGACGACCGCGAGGAGGGGCGTCCAGCCCATGAGCTCTTCGGCGCCGCGGCGGATGGACGCGGGCGCGGGGAGGATCCCGGTGCGCAGCACGTGCAGCGTCACGACGTAGAACGACGGGATCGTCACGACCCACGTGACCATGCACCACGGGCACAGCGTTCCGATCACGAAGATGCTCTGCGCGATGAGCCACACGACGAACACGAACGCGAACGTCATGCCGAGTTCGAACAGCCACCAGAACCACCGCGCGAAGCGCGCGCCCGCGAGGATCGCGAAGCCGACCACGATCGGCGCGATCCACCCCGCGAGCCCGATGATGGGGTTCGGGAACCCGAACACCGAGCCCTGCCACGACTCGAGGTTCTTGCCGCACTGCACGAGCGGGCTGAAGTCGCACGATGCCTGCGAGCCCGGGTTCTCGAGCAGGTGCAGCCGCTCCATCGTGAGCGAGAACGCCGCCCACCAGCCGATGACGCCGGCGATGATGAGCCACACGGCCGTGGCGGTGGGACGCACGTGCGTCTGCGGTTCGGGCATGCGACGGATTATGGCATCGACGACTGGGCGGAGGCCGGCGCATCCGCCGTGGAAACCGCGCCGGTTCCCGCGAGATGGGCAAACCTCCGGGAAGGTGCGATAATGGATGGGATGTGTCGCGGCCGCGCCGCGAACACCGCATCAACGCAGACTTCGGGCGATGACAGCCCCCGCAGCGAACTCCGCCGACAGAGCCGGGTTCCGCTGCAGACCGAGTGAGTTCGCAGCACCGCCCCGGACCGGAGGGCACGGAGCGGCGCAGCACGAGATTTCGCCGGGCGGCGCGCGGTGCCGCCCCGCAGGGAGTACGCCGTAGATGGCTGATGAGAATGACACACACGCCGACCCCCGCCCCGAATCCGACGCTCCGGTAGCCGTTCCGCCGTCCGCGGAGGCGGACGACGCGGCGAGCGTCGAGACCGAGGCGGTCATCGAGTCGGTCGAGGCGACCGAGGGCGACACCGTCCCGGATGCACCGGATCCCGAGCAGGGCTCCGACGACGAGCCGGCGCAGGAGTCGGGCGCGGCGGCAGAGGCTTCCGAGGACTCCGCCACCGAGCAGGAGCAGACTTCCGTCGACGAGGCGGAGCAGGCGGCCGAGACGCCCGCCGGGACCGAGCCGGATGCCGAGTCCGACGCCGACCAGACGACGGAGGCGGCCGAGGCGACTGAGCCGGCTGAGCCGGTCGAGACGCCGGAGCCCGAGGCGGCGGAGGCCGAGTCGGCCGAGGAGCCGGAGGCCGCCGACGAGACGCCGGCGCCTGAGACCGAGTCGTCGGAGGACGCCGAGCCCGCGGCCGAGGAGGCCCCGCCCGCGCCGCCGACCGCGCAGAGCCTGGGGCTGCTGCCCGAGGTGTTCGTGTCGGCGGTCTCGACCGATCTCCACTTCTACGCGCCGGAGATCACGCTCCTGCCGCCCCGACAGAGTCCGCAGCGCGACGACGACAGCGGCTCGTCCGGATCTCGTCGTCGCCGCCGACGCGGTGGCGGGGGAGAAGGGCGCGACGAGGCATCCGACTCGTCGAAGGATTCGGGCGACCAGCCCGCACCGCGCAAGCAGCGCGCCGTCGAGCTCATCACCGAGCCGCAGCGCATCAAGGGCTCCACGCGCCTCGAGGCCAAGAAGCAGCGTCGCCGCGACGGCCGTGAGGCCGGGCGTCGCCGTGCGGTGGTGACCGAGGCCGAGTTCCTCGCGCGCCGCGAGGCGGTCGACCGCGAGATGATCGTGCGCTCCAAGAACGGCCGCATCCAGATCGCGGTGCTCGAAGACAAGGTGCTCGTCGAGCACTACGTCGCGCGCAACCAGGACGCGTCGCTCATCGGCAACGTGTACCTCGGCCGTGTGCAGAACGTGCTGCCGAGCATGGAGGCCGCGTTCGTCGACATCGGCCGCGGTCGCAACGCGGTGCTGTACTCGGGCGAGGTCGACTGGGACGCGGTCGAGACCGGCAACCAGCCGCGTCGCATCGAGCTCGCGCTCAAGACCGGCGACCGCGTGCTCGTGCAGGTCACGAAGGACCCGGTCGGCCACAAGGGCGCGCGTCTGACGAGCCAGATCTCGCTCCCGGGCCGCTACCTCGTGTACGTGCCCGGCGGTGCCATGAACGGCATCTCGCGCAAGCTGCCCGACACCGAGCGCGCGCGCCTCAAGAAGATCCTCAAGGAGGTGCTTCCCGAGTCGTCGGGCGTCATCGTCCGCACGGCGGCCGAGGGCGCGACCGAGGAGCAGCTCACGCGCGACGTGCAGCGCCTCACGAACCAGTGGGAGCACATCTCGAAGCAGGTCGAGACGATCCAGGCTCCGGCGCTGCTGCACTCCGAGCCCGATCTCCTCGTCAAGATCGTCCGCGACGTCTTCAACGAGGACTTCTCGCGCATGCTCATCCAGGGTGATGATGCGCACCACACCATCACGAAGTACCTCGAGTCGGTCGCACCCGATCTGCTCGACCGCGTCGAGCGCTATGAGGGCGACGGCGACCCGTTCGACGAGTTCCGCATCACCGAGCAGATCGAGAAGGCGCTCGACCGCAAGGTGTGGCTGCCTTCGGGCGGTTCGCTCGTGATCGACCGCACCGAGGCCATGACGGTCATCGACGTCAACACGGGCAAGTTCGTCGGCTCGGGCGGCAACCTCGAAGAGACGGTCACGAAGAACAACCTCGAGGCGGCCGAGGAGATCGTGCGCCAGCTGCGGCTGCGCGACATCGGCGGCATCATCGTGGTCGACTTCATCGACATGGTGCTCGAGTCCAACCGTGACCTCGTGCTTCGTCGCCTCGTCGAGTGCCTGAGCCGTGACCGAACGAAGCACCAGGTCGCCGAGGTGACCTCGCTCGGCCTCGTGCAGATGACGCGCAAGAAGCTCGGCCTCGGCCTGCTCGAGACCTTCAGCGAGCCGTGCGAGGTGTGCGCGGGCCGTGGCCTCATCGTGCACCACGACCCGGTGGTCAAGCACCGCGCGTCGGCGAGCTCGCAGGGCGGACGCCGCTCGTCGCGCCAGAGCGGCGGCTCGTCGCAGCCCGGTACCGGCACGCACGTGATCACCGAAGGCGTCAAGTCCGCCCTCGCGCAGATCGCGGCGTCGACGATCCATCACACCGAGGACGAGGCGCGCGAGCAGGCGGCATCCGAGCCCATCCTGCCGCTCCCCGTCGCCGAGAAGGCCGACAAGCCCGCGAAGGCCGACAAGCCCGAGCGCAAGAAGCGCAAGAAGAAGGCGGATGCCCCGGCAGCGCCCAAGACCGAGAAGGAGCTCCTGCTCGACTCGGTGCTCAACGCGCTCCCCGAGCCGAAGGCGCCGGGGCAGGGACGGGCGCGCCGCCGCGTGACGACCGCCGCACTGACGGGTACGCCGGTCTCGCACACGCCCTCCGAAGACTGACGCGGTGCGCGCCTTCCCAGGAGGGGAGGCTCAGCGCCGGTCGCGGGCTCGCACGCGCAGCCCGGATGCGATGAGCGCCCGCACGAGAGTGTGGGCGCTCACGTGTCGGGCGCCGGCCGCCACGAGGCGTGCGTGCGCCTCATCCGGGACGTCGTAGTGGTCGAGGTCGAATCCGCGGCGCGGGATGCCGTTCGCCGCGGCGAACGCGTGCAGCTCGTCGAGGTTCGAGTCGCTGACCAAGTGCGCCCACAGGCGCCCGTGAGCGGGCCACTGGGGGTCGTCGATCAGGATCGCCACGCGCCGATCCTATGCACGCGGAGCGGGTGGAGGGGCCGTCGGGGCACAGGGTGGGTGCTTTTGCCAAGGGTGTGAGGCATCCGGTAAAGTAGACCTTTGGTGCGTCGAGACATCCGCGCCACGTCTTTCATGACATCCCGAGCGCGTGCGCTCCCAGAAGAAACAGGTGTGAAGTGGTTTACGCAGTTGTGCGCGCCGGCGGGCGACAGGAGAAGGTCGAGGTCGGCTCGATCGTCGTTCTCGATCGCCAGGCCGCGAAGGTCGGCGACACGATCGAGCTGCCCGCCGTGCTGTTCGTCGACGGCGACTCCGTCACGACCGACGCCGACAAGCTCGCCAAGGTCACGGTGACCGCCGAGGTTCTCGGTGAGGAGCGCGGCCCGAAGATCGTGATCCAGAAGTTCAAGAACAAGACCGGCTACAAGAAGCGCCAGGGCCACCGTCAGGAGCTCACGCGCGTCAAGGTCACCGGCATCAAGTAAGCCAGGAGAGACGCAGAGATGGCACACAAGAAGGGCGCAAGCTCCACCCGCAACGGTCGTGACTCGAACGCCCAGCGCCTCGGCGTGAAGCGCTTCGGCGGCCAGGTCGTCAACGCCGGCGAGATCCTCGTCCGCCAGCGCGGCACGCACTTCCACCCCGGCGTCAACGTCGGCCGTGGCGGCGACGACACGCTGTTCGCCCTCGCGGCGGGTGCTGTCGAGTTCGGCACCAAGGGCGGCCGCAAGGTCGTCAACATCGTCGCGACCGCGGAGTGATCCGAGCGCTTCGACAGGACTCACGGTGAGGGGCGGGCTTCGGCTCGCCCCTCACTGCGCATCATCAGGAACATCGCCCGCCCGCACGGCCGGCGCACAGCAGGAGGAGACGGCATGGTCACATTCGTCGACCGCGTCACGCTGCACCTGCGTGCCGGCAAGGGGGGCAACGGCTGCGTGTCGGTGCGTCGCGAGAAGTTCAAGCCGCTGGCCGGCCCCGACGGCGGCAACGGCGGCCACGGCGGTGACATCGTGCTCGTCGCCGACCCGCAGGTGACGACGCTTCTGTCGTACCACCACTCGCCGCACCGCTCCGCCGGCAACGGCGGCTTCGGCATGGGCGACAACCGGTCGGGCGCGCACGGCGAGTCCCTCGAGCTGCCGGTTCCCGTCGGCACGGTCGTGAAGGACCCGTCGGGCGAGGTCCTCGTCGACATGATCGAGCCCGGCATGCGTTTCGTCGTCGCACCGGGCGGTCTCGGCGGCCTCGGCAACGCGGCTCTCGCCTCTCCCAAGCGCAAGGCCCCGGGTTTCGCGCTGCTCGGCACGCCGGGCTGGGAGGGCGACGTCGTGCTCGAGCTGAAGACGGTCGCCGACGTGGCGCTCGTCGGCTTCCCCTCAGCGGGCAAGTCGAGCCTCATCGCGGCGATCTCCGCCGCGCGGCCCAAGATCGCGGAGTACCCCTTCACGACGCTGCATCCGAATCTCGGCGTCGTCCAGGCCGGAGACGTGCGCTACACGGTCGCCGACGTCCCCGGGCTCATCGAGGGCGCGAGCGAGGGCAAGGGGCTCGGCCTCGAGTTCCTGCGCCATGTGGAGCGATGCACGGCGCTCCTGCACGTGCTCGACTGCGCGACGCTCGAGCCTGGGCGCGACCCGCTCACCGACCTCGACGTGATCCTCGCGGAGCTCGCCGCGTACCCCGTTCCGGAGGGTCAGGTGCCTCTGCTCGAGCGACCGCAGCTCGTCGCGCTCAACAAAGTCGACGTCCCCGAGGCGAAGGACCTCGCGGACCTCGTGCGGCCCGACCTCGAGCAGCGCGGATACCGCGTGTTCGAGATCTCGACCGTCAGTCACGAAGGGCTCCGCCAGCTCACGTTCGCGCTCGGTCAGATCGTCGCGGAGCATCGCGCCGCCGAAGCGGTCAAGCCCGCACCCGAGCGCATCGTCATCCGCCCCAAGGGCGCGGAGCAGGAGTTCACCGTGCGCGTCGAGGGCGGCACGTACGGTCCGGTGTACCGCGTTCGCGGCGCGAAGCCCGAGCGCTGGGTGCAGCAGACCGACTTCCAGAACGACGAGGCCGTCGGCTACCTCGCCGATCGCCTCGAGCGCCTCGGCGTCGAGGAGGAGCTCTACCGCGCGGGCGCGACCCCCGGGGCGACCGTCATCATCGGCGGCGACGACGGCGTCGTGTTCGATTGGCAGCCGTCGCTGTCGTCCGTGGCCGAGCTCATGACCGCGCCGCGCGGCACAGACCCGCGACTCGACGGGTCCACGCGACGCACGACGGCGGAGCGCCGCGAGCGCTACCACGAGCGCATGGACGCGAAGGCCGAAGCGCGGGCCGAGCTCGAGGCCGAGCGCCTCGCCGCGCGCGCGTACGACATCGATGAGATCGACGACATCGACGAGGAGGATGAGTGAGCGCAGCCGAGCGACGGGACATCCCCGGGTCACGCCGGGTGGTCGTGAAGGTGGGATCGTCATCGATCAGCGGTGACAACGCCCCTCGCATCCAGTCCATCGTCGAGGCGCTCGCCGCCGCCCACGCGCGGGGCACCGAGATCGTCCTCGTGTCGTCGGGTGCGATCGCCACCGGCATGCCGTTCCTCTCGCTCGAGGAGCGGCCGAGCGACCTCGCGACGCAGCAGGCTGCCGCCGCCGTCGGGCAGAACGTGCTCATCTACCGGTACCAGGAGGCGCTGCGTCCGTTCCGCGTCGTCGCCGGCCAGGTGCTCCTCACCGCCGGCGACCTCGAGAACCCGACCCACCGCTCGAACGCGCGCCGGGCGATGGAGCGTCTGCTCGGACTGCGGATCCTCCCGATCGTCAACGAGAACGACACGGTCGCCACGCACGAGATCCGATTCGGCGACAACGACCGCCTCGCGGCGCTTGTGGCGCAGCTCATCGGCGCGGACGCCCTCGTGCTGCTGAGCGACATCGAGGCGCTCTACACACGACCGCCCCAGGAGCCGGGGGCCCGCCCGATCCACCGCATCGCGTACGGCGAGGATCTGCACGGCTTCGAGTTCGGCTCGGTCGTGGTCAACAGCGTGGGAACCGGGGGAGCGGCGACCAAGGTGTCCGCGGCGCGACTGGCCGCGGCATCCGGTGTCGGCGTCCTCGTCACGAGCGCCGACCTCGTCGGCCGCGCTCTCGCCGGCGATGAGATCGGCACGTGGTTCGCCCCCAACCCCGAGCCCGCCTGGCCCGCCGGCACGGGGCCGCTGCGCACGGTCTCGAGCTCTCTGCCCGCCGATAAACTGGCCACATGACCGCCACCACCGCGACGACCGCCCGCGACCGCATGCTGCTCGCGAAGGAGGCCGCTCGCCACGTGGGGCGCCTGAGCGACGCCGAGAAACGCGACGCCCTGCTGGCCATCGCCGACGCGATCGAGGCATCCGCCCCCGCGATCGTCGCGGCGAACGCCGAGGACCTCGAGCGCGGGAGGGCCACCGGCCTCAGCACCGCCCTCCAAGACCGTCTGCGTCTGGACGAGCCGCGCGTGGCCGCCCTGGCGTCGGCTGTTCGAGACGTCGCGGCGCTGCCCGACCCGGTCGGCCGCGTGCTGGACGAGCGCGTGCTGCCGAACGGCGTGGAGCTCACGAAGGTCTCGGTGCCGTTCGGCGTCGTGGGCTCGATCTACGAGGCGCGTCCGAACGTCACCGTCGACATCGCCGCCCTCGCGCTGCGATCCGGCAACGCCGTCGTGCTCCGCGGTGGGACCGCCGCCGAGCACACGAACGCCGCGCTCGTCGACGCGATGCGTGAAGCGCTCGCGGATCGCGGGATCGACCCCGAGGCGATCCAGACGGTCGACTCGTTCGGGCGCGAAGGAGCGCGCGAGCTCATGCACGCGCGCGGCATCGTCGATGTGCTCGTGCCGCGAGGGAGCGCCCAGCTCATCGAGACCGTCGTCACCGAGTCATCCGTCCCGGTGATCGAGACCGGTGCCGGGGTCGTCCACATCGTGCTCGACGCGAGCGCCCCGCTCGAGTGGGCGCGTGACATCGTCGTGAACGCGAAGGTCCAGCGGCCGAGCGTGTGCAACGCGGTCGAGACGGTGCTCGTGCATCGCGAGGCCGCCGAGCGCCTCGTGTCGCCCGTCGTCGCGGCGCTCCAGGAGAAGGGCGTGACCGTGCACGGCGACCACCGCGTGTCGGCGCTCGCCGAGGGCGTCGTCCCCGCGACCGAGGACGACTGGGCGACGGAGTACCTGAGCCTCGACGTCTCGATGCGTGTGGTCGACGACCTCGACGAGGCGCTCGAGCACATCCGCCGCTACTCGACGCACCACACCGAGTCGATCATCACGCAGGACGACGCGAGCGCAGAGCGCTTCCTCGCGGAGGTAGACTCCGCCGTCGTCATGGCGAACGCCTCGACGCGCTTCACCGACGGCGGAGAGTTCGGGTTCGGGGCCGAGGTCGGCATCTCGACGCAGAAGCTCCACGCGCGCGGCCCGATGGGGCTCGCCGAGCTCACGAGCACGAAGTGGATCGCGCGCGGTTCCGGACAGGTGCGCGAGTGAGGCTTAGACTGGACGGGCGCGCCGCCCGGCGCACGATGGAAACGGAGCCCGAATGATCCTCGCCCCGCTGATCGCGTTCGCAGCAGAAGAGTCCGAGCACGCCGGCAACGTCGCTGCCGAGACCGCCGTGTACGGGATCGTCGCGCTCGTGATCTTCACGCTCCTCGCGTTCGTGACGCTCTCGTACCGCAACGTGGCCAACCGCCACGCGCCGAAGGCGGAGGCCTACGCGCGCGCTCACGCGAACGACGTCCAGCGGGTGGAACACGGCCACTAGGCCGCACTGGATGTCGGGTGGACGTGCCCCGCGGATCGGGGTCATGGGTGGGACGTTCGATCCCATCCACCATGGGCACCTCGTCGCCGCGAGCGAGGTCGCTCAGTCGTTCGATCTCGATGAGGTCGTGTTCGTGCCGACGGGCCAGCCGTGGCACAAGCACGATGTGTCGCCCGCGGAGCACCGCTATCTCATGACGGTCATCGCGACCGCCTCGAACCCGCGCTTCACCGTCAGTCGGGTCGACATCGATCGCGAGGGGCCCACTTTCACGATCGACACGCTGCGCGATCTCAAAGCCGAACGGCCGACTGCTGAACTCTTCTTCATCACGGGCGCAGACGCCATAGCGCAAATTCTCAGTTGGAGAGACCATGATGAGTTGTGGGACCTCGCCCACTTCGTTGCCGTCTCGCGTCCAGGTCATGTGCTGAGCACAGACGGACTGCCGAGCGACGATGTGAGTCAGCTCGAGGTTCCGGCCCTCGCCATCTCGTCAACGGACTGCCGGGATCGCGTTCGTCGCGGTCACCCGGTGTGGTACCTCGTGCCTGACGGGGTCGTCCAATACATTGCGAAGCATCATCTTTACCGGAGCAAGGAATGAGTACACCCGAGCAGCCGGCCACTCCAGCACTCACACGAAAGCAGTTGCGCCAGATCCGCAGCACCGGCGCGACCCCCATCGTGACGACGGATGCCGCGGCCGCCGACGCTCCCGCAGCTCCGACGCCGCCGGTGACTTCGGCTCCCATCGCGCGACCCGCGCAGTCCGCTCCGGCGACTTCCGCTTCGGCTCCCACGACCCCGGCCCCCACGACGGCGGCGCCCTCCGCGGCGCCCGTCGCGTCGACGCCCGTCGTCCCGCTCGCGCGTCCGGCTGAACCCCCGGTCCTCCCTCCGCCGCCTGTCGCAGACTCCGCGGTCGACCTCGGCGTCGCGCCGCTGACCCGCCGCCAGGCGCGCCAGCAGGAGCGCATCCGCACGGCATCCGTCCCGGTGATCACGCCTGAGGTCGCCGCGGGCCACACGCCGGCGACCGCCGACGCACCCGCTGCCGTGAAGCCGGATGCCGCGCCGGCTCCCGCCGCGTCCAAGACACCCGTCGCCGAGCCGCCCGCTCGAGTGTGGCCGGTCCGGCCGGCCGAGACGCCGACGCCGAAACCGCCCACGTTCGGCAGTTCCGCCACGCCGACGTCGCCGCTGTTCGGTGCCCCGGCTCTCGCGCAGCAAGCGCCCGCGTACGGCGCTCCGGCTCGTGCGCCGCACGCGCCCGAGCCGCACACGCCCGAGCCGCAGGCCGAGCCGCTGCGCGAGACAGGCGAGAGCGGTGTGCCGTCGTGGCTGCTCAGCGCCGCGGGCGCCACCGAGGAGCACGACGTCGAAGACGCCGCTCCCGCGGCTCCGTCAGCGCAGGCATCCGCCCCGTCCGTCCCGACACCGACGTCCGAGCGCGCGACCGAGCGTCCCGCGGACCGGTCCGACACTTCGTCGTCGACGGGGGAGCGAGGGGTGAACTCGCAGCTCGGGGCAGGACTGCTGGCCGAGGGGGCGCCCAACGTCGTGCTTCCGCCGTCGTTCGACGAGCTCATCACGTCAGCGTCCACAAGCGGATCGACCGGCACGCCGAACGCGCTCATCGTGCCCCAGCCCGACCAGTCCGGCATCGTCGCGCCGGTCGCGGCGACGGGCGAGGTGCTCGTGACGGGCACGTTCAACCTGCCCGAGGGCCTCGGCTCGACCGGGGCGATCCCCGGCACGGCCGACGGCAAGGAGGTCGATGCGGTGCTGGTGGACGGCGAGCTGCCCGCACACTCGTCGCCCACGCCGATCGCCGCGAGCGCTGCGATCAGCACCGTCAAGACGCCCGGTGAGATCATCAAACCGCCCGCTCCGGAGAAGGGCAGCCGCCTCATGATCTCGCTCGCGATCACGGCGGGTGCCCTCGCGCTCGCGCTCGTCGGCGTCCTGATCCTCGCCTTCGTGACAGGAGTGCTTTGATGACGGCGACCGACCAGGCACGCGAGATGCTCGCGATCGCGGCGGCTGCCGCGGACTCGAAGGGCGGCGAGGACCTCGTCGCCCTCGACGTGTCAGGACCGCTGCCACTCGTCGACATCTTCCTGCTCGTGTCGGGTCGGAGTGAGCGCAACGTCGCGGCGATCGCGGACGAGATCGAGGAGAAGCTGCTCGAGGCCGGCTACAAGCGCCTGCGTCGCGAAGGACGCAGCGAGGCCCGCTGGGTGCTTCTCGACTTCGGTGACCTGGTCGTGCACGTCTTCCACGAGGAGGAGCGCGTCTATTACGGGCTGGAACGCCTCTGGAAGGACTGCCCGATCGTGCCCGTGGAAGTAAAGCAGGGCGCATCCGCCGAGGACTGATCCGGCATCCGCGGCTCGGTCACTGGAGGCAGAACTCGTTGCCCTCAGGATCGCGCATCTGGTAGTACCGCTCGGGCCACGGACCCCATGTCTGCTCGACGAGCCGCACGACTTCGGCGCCGAGCGCCACGAGCCGGTCCTTCTCGGCATCGAGAGCCGCCTCGTCGCCCGGCTCGCGAACGACGTTGATGTCGAGATGGATCCGATTCCGGCCCGACTTCGCCTCGGACGCGTGATGGAAGAACAGGCGCGGTCCTCTGCCCTCAGGATCTTCGGCGAGCCCTCGCTTCGCCAGGTCCTCTTCGGTGAGACCGGAGTCGAGCAGCTGCTGGCGCAGTTCGCCGTCGAACTCGCGGTAGGGGTAGCCGAAGACGTCGGACCAGAACCGTGCGAGCGTAGGCGGGTCGTCGGCGTAGAACGTGATGTTGCCGAGCTTGATCATGGATTTCCCTTCGACGAGGTCACACTAGGGGAGCCGTCCGACACCCGTCGTGGTTCGAGGCACGCTCGGGCGTGTAGTAGAGTGGACGAGTTGTTCCGAGCGCTTCGGAGCGGCATCCGGGCCTGTGGCGCAGCTGGTAGCGCACCTGCATGGCATGCAGGGGGTCAGGGGTTCGAGTCCCCTCAGGTCCACCGTGTGTTGAGTCGCGACATAGGTCTCAGATGAGTTGCGACATGTGTCACTTTCGGGGAGCCCCGGGCCATCGGCCTGGGGCTTTCTGCGTGTTGCGTGTTGCGCCAGTAGCTGCGGGTGTGGTCGATGTCGTGGGTGCTGAGGATCTCGCCGGTGTCGAGGTGGATTACGGTGACGGTGGTCTCGTCGATGAGCGCGAAGACGCGTTTGCCGCGGTTGTGGGCTCCGACGCCGAGGTCGTGCAGAGGGCCGGCGCGGCGCAGGCCCTCTCTTTCCGTTGGTTCCGACGTGGTCGTATCGGATCCGGAAGTGGCCTTCTCGAGAGGGTGAGGGGAGGGCCTTCGGGGTGGCGCGGTAGGTGTGGCCGGGTGTGGTGCGGTCGTTGCTACTCGGCGGTGGGCATGACCGACCAGACGGCGGCCGGGTCGGAGGCGTCGCGGTGCAGGATGTTGTACTCGGTGCCGGGGTGCTCCGCGATCCACTTGCGGCATTCCCCGAGCGGCATGGGGCCGTCGGGGATGGGACGGCCGAGACGGTCGTCCCACCAGGGCGTGTCAAATGGTGTGTGTAAGGGGTGGGTCTCCTTACGAAAGGAAGCACACTGTTGGCTATCGACAAGGCGTCGCGTGAGCAGCGGCGCAAGGCTCAGGCGGAGGGCGCTCAGCGTCTGATCTCGTCCGGGGTGATGGACGACCTGTTTGCGAAGATCGATGCGGGCGAGATCGAGCTGGATGGCGCGGACGGGCTGATTCAGCAGCTCATCAAGACGGGCCTGGAGCGCGGGCTGCAGGCCGAGCTGACCGAGCACGTCGGCTATGAGAA